>Ga0066652_100000064_pt1 | contig 71462 bp, 66 predicted proteins | sample GraSoiAngelo_101_FD_71413 | JGI IMG/M metagenome (GOLD analysis project Ga0066652, IMG submission 71413) | Grasslands soil microbial communities from the Angelo Coastal Reserve, California, USA - 14_0903_02_30cm | ecosystem: Environmental > Terrestrial > Soil > Grasslands | place: USA... | reverse complement strand
CCTCCGGCCGCGCCCATGCCTGACACACCACACACTAACGGGTGACTTAATCCTTGCGCATGCGGGTGCGCGTGGGGGTCGTTTCCTGCGTCGTGGTGGTTTCCTGCGTCGAGGACGTCATCGGGACGGTCGTCGTTTCCGTGGTTTCCGTCGTCGTGGACATCGTCGGGGCAGGTGTGGTTTCAACAACCGTCGTTTCGGTCGTCGTGCTCGGCGCCGGCGTGGTCTCGGTGATGGTCGTCTCCGACGTCATCGGCGTTTCGGTCACGGTCGCCTGCGACGTCACGGTCGCGCTGCTCTTCTGCGGAACGATGTTGACGTTCGTGTTCGTGCCGACCTGCGAAGGATTGCCTTTGCCGGGGGCGGAGCTGCTCGAATAGACATTGCCGTCACTGTCGACTTTCACAGGTCCCGGCGCAGGAGCGACGGTCGCCGCCTGTCCGGTGGACTCAGGACGCAGCTCCGTCACGTCATTGTTGTCCGCAACAGTGTCGTGGTGTGCGCATGCGCCGATGAGGAGGAGCGCCGCGATTCCAGCCGCGGCCACGGTGTTGTGCATCAGCTTTTTCATAGTTTTTTCTCCCATCCAATCATTGGCCACCCGTGTGGCCGTGAACCACGGATGAGGCAAAACGAATGCCTAGTTATTCACATCTTGGCGACCTGAACAGAGGCTCACAGGCGCATGGGCTCATGGGCTCACAGTTTTCCATGCGCCCGTGAGCCTATGAGCCCATGCGCCTATGATTCATCCATGGCCGCCCCGCGCGTCTTCTCCGTCAGCGAATTGATTCGCCAGATCAACCTCGATCTCTTCAAGTACAACGACATCTCCGTCGAAGGCGAAGTCACGAATTACACGCGCTCTTCGGCAGGTCATCACTACTTTTCTTTGAAAGACTCGCGCGCGCAAATCCGCGTCGTTTTCTTCGCGACGAACGCGCGCTTCCTGCGCTTCCGCATCGAGAACGGATTGCAACTGATCGTTCGCGGACGGCTGACGGTCTACGAAGCGAAAGGGGAGTTCCAGCTCAACGCCGTCGTCGCCGAGCCCGCCGGACTCGGCGCGTTGCAGCTCGCATTCGAGCAGCTGAAAAAGCGGCTCGCGGAAGAAGGACTCTTCGACGCCGATCGCAAGAAGCCGCTGCCGATGCTGCCGCAGCGCATCGCCATCGTGACGAGTCCCGCCGGCGCCGCGATCCGCGACGTCCTTCACGTCCTCGGACGCCGCTTCGAAGGACTGACGCTGCACGTCTATCCCGTGCGCGTGCAGGGCGCGAACGCCGCGCGCGAGATCGCAACCGCATTGCGACATCTCTCGCGCTGGAAGCTGCACGACGTGATCCTGATCTGCCGCGGCGGAGGATCGCTCGAAGATCTGTGGGCGTTCAACGAGGAGATCGTCGCGCGCGCTGTCGCCGCGTGCGAGATCCCGACGATCTCCGCGGTCGGCCACGAGACCGACTTCACGATCTGCGACTTCGTCGCCGACTTCCGCGCACCCACTCCATCAGCGGCAGCCGAGATCGTGATCCGCGCGAAGAGCGAGATCTGCACGCACATCGACCACATGACCCACCGCATCCACCACATCGTCGAAGGCCGCGTGCGCAACTACCGCCACGAGTTGCGCCACCTCACCTCGTCCGACAAACTCGGCGTCGTCCCTCAACGCATCGCACGTACACGCGAGCGACTCGAGCGGAGACGCGTGATGCTTTTCCGTTTGCTCGACGCCCGCGCGAAATCGATGCGGCGGAGACTCGCCGCATTCGACGAGCCGCTGGCGGCATACCCCGCGCGCATCGTGCGCGAACGCCAACACCTCAAAGCATTGATGGCGACGCTGAGCGCCGTCTCGCCGCTGTCCGTCTTGTCGCGCGGCTACGCCATCGCCTTCTCACGCACGCGACGCCGCCGCAAACCGATCCTCGACTCATCGCAAGTCGGCGTCGGCGAGCAAATCGAAGTGCAGGTGAAAAGAGGCCGGCTCGTGTGCACGGTCGATCAGCGCACGCTCGGCGTGGAGAGCCTTTGGCCGGAGACTGACGTGTTATAACGCCCGGCGATGGCCGCCCGTACCAAATCGAACGAATTCGAGAAGGCGTTCCAGCAGCTCGAGAAAATCGTGCAGCGGCTGGAAGGCGAGGAGCTACCGCTCGATGACTCGCTGCAGTTGTTCGAGGAAGGGATCCGCCTCTCGCGCTTCTGCCACCAGCGGCTCGAGGAGGTAGAGAAGAAAATCGAGACGATTCTCGCCGACGCGAAGGGGCAGCCAGTGACGGAGCCATTCGACGCGGGCGAGATGCTCGACGAGGACGAGGAATGACCTGTCATCTTCTCGTGTGGGGCAGGCTTTCCAGCCTGCCCTCCGGAAGCGCAGGCTGGAAAGCCTGCGCTACACCACGATCGGGATGACACGGCGGGTCATGAACCTCCACGACTATCTCCAATCGCGCCGCGCGCTCGTCGATCGCATGCTCGACGCGACGCTTCCTCCCGCGAACACGCCGCCCGCCGTGATTCATGAAGCGATGCGCTACGCCGTCCTGGGCGGCGGCAAACGCATTCGTCCGATCGTCGCCATCGCCGCCGCCGAAGCGTGCGGCGCAGACGTCGAGCCGCTGCTTGTCCCGATCAGCGCGCTCGAATTGATCCACAGCTACTCGCTCGTCCACGACGATCTGCCGGCGCTCGACAACGACGATCTGCGCCGCGGACGAAAAACGACACACGTCGTTTTCGGCGAAGCGATGGGGATTCTCACCGGCGACGCGCTGCTCACCGAGGCGTTTGCGTGGCTTGCAAAACCGATCGCGGGAGTGGACGCACAGCGGCAGGTGCGCGCGATCAGCGAAGTCGCGACGGCGATCGACTCGACGGGCATGATCGGCGGACAGGTCGCGGACATCGTCGCCGAGCGCTCGCAATGGAGGGCGGGCGTCCCGGCCCCCGCTAGCGATGGCGGCGGAGACGGCGGCGCCCCTTTGCCGGACGATCGCGACGCGTTGATTCGCGAGCTGCATTTCATCCACCGCAACAAGACCGGGAAGCTCCTCACCGCCTCGGTCGTTCTCGGCGGAATCCTCGCCGGCGGCACCGAAGAACAGCTCGCGGCGCTGCGCCGCTACGGCGACGCACTTGGCTTGGCGTTCCAAATCGTGGATGATTTACTTGATATCGAAGAGTCCTCTGCGATGTTAGGTAAAACGGCGGGCAAAGACGTGGCCCAGGGAAAACTGACCTTCCCGGCGCTCCTCGGCGCGGAGGCTGCACGCGCGGAAGTGGCCCGCCTTCTCGACGTGGCGGTGGAGAACGCAGATATGATTTCCGGTCCGGTGAATACCCTCACCCCCATCGCGCGTTACATTTGCGAGCGCCGCTCCTAGGCGCCAAGGGAACCTTGACGACCATGGCTCGACTTCTCGACTCGATCGATACTCCGCGCGATCTGCGCAAGCTCGATCGCAAACAGCTTCCGCAGGTGGCGCAGGAGATCCGCGACACGGTCATCGACACCGTCTCGCGCATCGGCGGCCACTTCGGCGGCAACCTCGGCATCGTCGAGCTCACGCTCGCGCTGCATTACATCTTCGACACGCCGCGCGACCAGATCGTCTTCGACACCGGACACCAGACCTATCCGCACAAACTGATCACCGGACGCCGCGAGCGCTTCGGCACGATCCGCATGCACAACGGCATCTCCGGCTTCTGCAAACGCGAAGAGTCGGAGTACGACGTCTTCAACGCCGGACACGCATCGACGTCGATCTCGGCGGCGCTCGGCGTCGCCAAGGCGCGCGACTTCCGCAAAGAGGATTACCGCGTGGTCGCGGTGATCGGCGACGGCGCGCTCTCCGGCGGACTGGCGTTCGAGGGACTGAATCAGGCCGGACATCTGAAGAGCCGGATGGTCATCGTCCTCAACGACAACGACATGTCGATCTCGACGAACGTCGGTGCGATCTCCGGATATCTCAACCAGATCATCAAAGGAAAGCGCTACGTCCAGCTCAAGGACCTCACCAAGGGCATCATCGATCGCATTCCGCTGATCGGCGGAAAGCTGCACGAGACCGCATCCGAGCTCGAAGAGATCTTCAAGCACATGGTCGTTCCCGGCACGCTCTTCGAGGAGCTCGGCTTCAAGTACCTCGGACCGTACGACGGTCACGACCTCGAGACGCTGCTGCGCGTGTTCGAAGAGAACAAGGACTACAACGGCCCGTTGCTCGTGCACGTGCTGACGAAGAAGGGCAAAGGTTACGCGCCGGCGGAGAACAAGCCGATCTGGTCGCACGGCGTGAATCCGTTCGACATCGTGACCGGCGAAGTAAAGAAGTCCGACAAGCCGTCGCCGCCGACGTACACGGCCGTCTTCGCCGACGCGCTGACTGAGCTCGCGAAAAATGATCCGAAGATCGTCGCCGTCACGGCGGCGATGCCGGAAGGGACGGGCCTCGACAAATTCGCGAAGACCTTTCCCGATCGCATGTTCGACGTCGGCATCGCCGAAGAGCACGCGGTGACGTTCTGCGGCGGCATGGCCACGCAGGGCATGAAGCCGGTCGCGGCGATCTACTCGACATTCCTGCAGCGCGCGTTCGATCAGGTGTTCCACGACGTCGCGATCATGGACCTGCCGGTCGTGTTCGCCCTCGACCGCGGCGGCATCGCCGGAGCAGATGGCCCGACCCATCACGGCATCTACGACATGGCGTATCTGCGCATCTTTCCGAACATGGTCTGCATGGCGCCGAAGGACGAGAACGAACTGCGGCACATGGTGAAGACCGCGTTCGAGACCGGCCACCCGACGTCGCTGCGCTATCCGCGCGGCAATGGCATCGGCGTGCAGATGGACGCGGAGCTCACGTCGCTGCCGATCGGCAAAGGCGAAGTGATGCGCGATCCGGAAAATCGCCGCGCGACGATCTTCGCGATCGGCAACGAAGTCTGGCCCGCGGTCGAAGCGGCCGAGATCCTCGCGAAAGAAGAGATCAACGTCGCTGTCGTCAACGCGCGCTTCATCAAACCGCTCGACGATGAGCTGATCAAGAAATACTGCCAGCCGAATTCGTCCGTGATCACGGTCGAAGAAGGCTCCCTCGCCGGCGGCTTCGGCTCCGCGATCATGGAGCGCTGCCAGGAGCTCGGCATCGAAGACGTCCACGTCCACCGCATCGGCATCCCCGACGAGTACGTGCACCACGGAGCACAGGACGTCCTGCGCGCGCAATACGACCTCCACGCGGAGGGGATTGCGAGGAGGGTGCGGGAGTTTGTGCCGGTGCAGCGGTACGGGACGGTGGGCGAGCTGGTCGACATGCTCGTCGAGTTGGGTAATCAGATCCCCGAGGAAGATCTGAAGCGGATGCATGCGAAAGGCAAAGACTCGGATCACATCGACGAATTCGTCTACGGAAAGAAACGAAAGCAAACCGTCGCGAAGTGATGGAGTACTTCGTCGACACATGGTTGCTGATCGCGTCGATTGATCGCGAGGACGAACATCACCTACGAGCGCTCAGGATCGGCGCGCATCTTCGCGGCGCCTCGTTGGTAACGCACGATGCCGTTCTCACTGAAGTGCTCGCGTATTTCTGTGAAGAAGGACCGTACGCGAGAAGCCTTGCAGTACGCGCCGTGCGCCACGCGATCGTTGCATACAACGTCATCCCCGCCGACCGCCCGATTTTTCTCGCTGCGCTCGATCGCTACGCTGCGCGCCCCGACAAGGAGTACTCGCTCGTCGATTGCATGTCCATGATCGTGATGGAAGAGCGAGGCATTCATCATGTCCTGTCGAACGACCACCACTTCGCGCAGGCGGGCTTCCACCTCGTCAACGAATGAACAAGCAGCGTCTCGACCTCGCGCTGGTCGCGCGCGGTCTCGTCGACACGCGCTCGAAGGCGCAGTCGCTGATCATGGCGCGGCGCGTGTTGGTAAATGGCGCGTTCGTCGACAAGGCGGGGGCCAGTGTCGGCGAGGACGACGAGCTGCGCGTCGCGGAGCTCGAGCATCCGTGGGTGGGGCGCGGGGGGATGAAGCTCGCGCACGCGCTCAAAGAATTTGCGATCGATGTGAAGGGAAAAGTGTGTGCGGACATCGGCGCATCGACGGGCGGGTTCACGGACGTGATGCTGAAGAGCGGCGCGGCGAAGGTGTATGCGATCGACGTCGGTTACGGGCAGCTCGATGTGTCGCTGCGCAACGATCCGCGCGTCGTCAATCGCGAGAAGGTGAATGCGCGCAATCTGACGGCCGACGATTTCGAGGAGACGATCGAGTTCGTCTCGATCGATGTCTCATTCATTCCGCTGAAGCTGATCCTGCCGGCGGTCGCGAGTTTTCTGCAGGGCGAGCTCGTGGCACTGATCAAGCCGCAGTTCGAAGTCGGGAAGCACGAGGTCGGGAAGGGCGGGATCGTGCGCGATGAAGCGAAGCGTCAGAGCGCGATCGACGGTGTCGTCACCCCGGCGAAAGAGATCGGGTTCGAGGTGCGGGGCGTGATCGAGAGTCCGGTGAAAGGTGCGGAGGGGAACGTCGAGTTCCTCATGCACGCACTGATAAATACTCGCGAAGTCCCTCGCGCCACGACTCCGGATGAACTCCCGTGATTCGCTCGTAGCGCTCCGTCGACAACACCGAGTACGCGGGCACCGTTGCGGCGCGCGGGTAGTCAGCGGTTGCGATCGGCTTCACCGTCACCTCTGCCTTCGTCTCTTCCACGATCGCGCGGGTGAAATCGAACCACGTGCATTCCTCTTCGTCCGCATAGTGGACGATGCCGCGCGCATCCTGAATCGCAAGCCGGATGATCGCGTTGGCGAGGTGCGGCGTGTAGGTGGGACGTCCACGCTGGTCGTCGACGACGCGCAGCGGATTCGTTCCTTTGCCGATCTGTCTTCGCATAGCCTCGACAAAGTTGTTGCCGTGGACTCCGAAAAGCCATGACGTGCGAAGAATGAGAGATCGCGCAGCGTGCTGCGCCGCGACTTCGCCGAGGAGCTTGGAGCGGCCGTAGGCGGACAGCGGAGCGGTTGCATCGGTGACGTCGTACGGCTCGCGCTTCGCTCCGTCGAAGACGAAGTCCGTCGAGATCTGCACGAGCAGCGCGTCCACCTCGTTCGCCGCGAGCGCGAGCAGCTCGACGGACGATCCGTTGATCGCATTCGCGGCTGCCTCTTCTGCTTCCGCTTGATCGACCGCAGTGTAGGCGGCGCAGTTGACGATGATCGACGGACGATGCTCGGCAACACATTCGTTGACGCAACGCGCGTCAGTAATGTCGAGGTCGGAGTGCTTCAGCGCGACGACGGTTTCATCGCGGCTGGTGAGCGCGTCGGTGAGATCGCGGCCGACCATTCCGCCGGCGCCGGTAATGAGCCAGGTTCGCCGGGGCACTACTTTTCTTCAGGGCTCTTCGGCAAGGTCTTGTCGTCTTTCCCCTTGAGGCCGTCGCGGAAGTTAGAAATCCCTTCGCCGAGACCCTTTCCGAGCTGCGGGAGCTTGCTCGCGCCGAAAATCACCACCACGATCACCAGAATGAGAAGAAGTTCCGTGACACCAAGCGAACCAAACATTTGTTGTTGCCTCCAAGGCGCGACCGAAGCGCTGGAAGTGTAACACCGCGCGGAAGCGACGACTTCCACCGCGCGTTAAGATGCGCCGGCCACATGCTCGACCTCTCCGGACTGAACCCTCAACAACGCGACGCAGTGATCCACGGCAGCGGCCCGCTCCTCGTCCTCGCGGGCGCGGGCTCGGGGAAAACGCGTGTCATCACCTATCGCATCGCCTACCTCATGGGCGAGCTCGGCGTGCGCCCGCAGAACATCCTCGCCGTCACGTTCACGAATAAAGCGGCGAACGAGATGCTGCATCGCGTCGATCAACTCGTGCCGCCGACAGGCGGTTATCGCCCGTGGATCGGCACCTTCCACTCCACCTCGCTCCGCATCCTTCGCCGCTACGCCGATCGCCTCGGCTACACGAAGTCGTTCGCCGTCTACGACACGGCCGACCAGCTCACGCTGGTCCGCCGCTGCATGCGCGAGCTGAACGTCAACGACGACGCCTTTCCGCCGCGCTCGATATTGCATCGCATCTCGTCGGCCAAGAACGAGCTGATCAATCCCGTTGACTACGAGAAGACGAATCTCGATTTCTTCGGCGCGCGCGTGGCCGAGGTGTACCGGCAGTATCAGAAAAAGCTGCGCGAGTTCGACGCGATGGACTTCGACGATCTGATCGGCAAGTACGTCGAACTGCTGGAGCAGCACGAAGACGTGCGCGACGAGCTGCACGAGCGATTTCAGCACCTGCTGATCGACGAGTACCAGGACACGAATCGCGCGCAGTACGTGCTGGTGAAACTGCTCGCCGGCAAGCATGGCAACATCGTCGCGGTCGGTGACGAGGACCAGTCGATCTATCGCTTCCGCGGTGCGGACATCAACAACATCCTGAATTTCGAGCGCGATTTTCCGGGCGCGAAGATCATCAAGCTCGAACAGAACTATCGCTCGACCGGCAACATCCTCGACGCCGCGACGGGCGTAGTGTCGAACAACATCGCGCGCAAGGGAAAGACGCTCTTCACCACCGGCGGCAGCGGCGATCCGGTGCGCATCGTGACGTGCAGCAACGAGCGCGAGGAAGCGCAGTTCGTGATCGAGAAGATCACGTCGATGCGCGCGCGCTACCGGCTCGCGGACGTGGCGGTGCTGTTTCGCACGAACGCGCAGTCGCGGCCCTTTGAAGAAGAGTTGCTGCGCGCGAACCTGCCGTACTCCGTCGTCGGCGGCGTGAAGTTTTACGAGCGCGCGGAGATCAAGGACATCCTCTCGTTCGTGCGCCTCACCGTGCGGCCGCACGACACGCCGTCGGTCGAGCGCGTGATCAACGTGCCATCGCGCGGCATCGGCGACACGACCGTTTCGGGACTCAACGAGCACGCCGCCGCGCAGAACGCGTCGCTGTGGACGATCATCGAAGGCGATCTGCGCTTTCTTCCGTCGCGTGCGGCGCGCGCGATCGCCGAGTTCCGCGACATCATTCACGACCTGCAGCGCGCGGCGACGAATCCGCTGCCGGACTTCGTCGACTACGTGCTCGTGCGCACCGGCTATCGCCGCATGCTGCAGGAGTCGCGCGACGTGCAGGACGAGTCGCGCCTCGAGAACCTCGATGAGTTGATCAACTCCGCGCGCGAGTATTACGAGAACAATCCGCAGGCCGCGATCGGCGATTACCTCGACTCGCTGACGCTGATGTCGGACCTCGATCGCTACGAATCGGATCGCGGCGTCACGCTGATGACGCTGCACGCGGCCAAGGGACTCGAGTTCAAGGTCGTGTTCCTGGCGGGGATGGAAGAAGGCGTGCTGCCGCATTCGCAGTCGCTCGACGCGAACGACGAGCTCGAAGAAGAGCGGAGGCTCTGCTACGTCGGCATGACGCGCGCGCGCGAGCTGCTGTACTGCCTGCACGCGCACGAGCGGCGGCTGCACGGAAAGTTTCGCGAGCAGAGTCCGTCGCCGTTTCTCAGCGAGATTCCGGAGTCCGTGCGCGAGGAAGTGCGCCTCGCCAGCTCGTTCCGCGCGCCGCAGGGCTCGTGGCGCGAGCAGCCGATGCGCCCGCAGCAGGCACCCGCGCGCGCAACCGGCGTGATGCAGTTTTTTCAAAACGCGCCGGTGCGATTCGATCCCGCCGCGATCAACGCGGCGAAGCCGCAGCCAAGCGGCGGCGGCGCGGAGCTGAAGCGCGGCCAGCGCGTGCGTCACGAACAGTTCGGCGTCGGTACGATCCTGACGATGGAAGGGAGCGGGCCGGACGCGAAGCTGTCGGTCTACTTCGAGCGCCACGGCACGAAGAAATTCGTGGCGAAGTTCGCGAAGCTGACGCGGGCCTGATGCGATGAAAACGCGCGACGCATTCGGTGAACAGCTGTGGAGCTATTACAAGACCGGCGAGCCGCAATACGACCTTCTCGAACGGGACGACGGTTTCATCGCGATCGGGGTTTCCGGTCCACGTCTTTACTTCTCCTCGTATGACGAATGGGACACTCTCGATCGACAAGCGATCACATTCGCCCGTGGTCGAGTCCTCGACATCGGATGCGCGGCAGGACGTCACGCGCTGCATCTTCAGCGAAAAGGGCACGACGTCACGGGCATCGACGATTCTCCGCTTTCGATCCGCGTCGCGCGATTGCGCGGGGTCAAAAAGGCAAGAGTGCTCGCCATTGAAAAAATCGGAACGTTTCCACGCGAATCGTTCGAGACCGTGATCCTGTTGGGCAACAACTTCGGTCTGTTCGGCTCATTGACGAAGGCGCGACGATTGTTGCGTACCCTTCAGACCATCACGAGCGAGGACGCAACGATCATCGCGCGCGCGCTCGATCTTCGCCACGGCGGAGACCCGGTTCACCGCGCGTACATGGCGCGCAACCGGAGCAGAGGCAGACTCTCCGGACAGATGCGCGTCAGGGTTCGCTTCCGTGACGTCGTCGGAAACTGGATCGACTATCTGTTCGCGTCGAAGCGCGAACTGCAGATGATCCTGAATGGAACCGGCTGGACCGTACGCCAATTCATCGATGGGAAACGCGGCGCATTCGTAGCGATCATCGGGAAGAAGGCCTCGGCGGTCCGTTGAGCAACGGGCCGCCGCGCCTCATGCTTTTACTTCTTCTTCGCGGGCGATTTCTTTGCAGCCGGTTTCTTCGTGGCTGCCGTCTTCGTGGCTGGCTTCTTGGTGGCTGTCTTCTTCGTGGATTTCTTATTGTCTCCCCATTCCATTACGCGTCTCCTTTCTTCAGCTTTGCCGGGACCCTCTCCGCCTTCGCGGAGAATGGAAATTCAGGATTCCGATATCCGACTGTGGCCAGCTCGTCGATCAGCGGCTTCGCTTCTTCGATGCGGCCGAGGAGCATGAGGGCGGAGGCATGGGCCTCGGCGATGCGCGGATCGAGGGAGACCCCATCGAGCAGTTGGAGGATGCGCAAGGCGTCTTCCCACGCAATCGCCGCACCGTGCGCGTCGCCGAGAGCGGCGCGCGCTTTTCCCTGCACGAGCAGCGCATTGCCGCGCGCGCGTTGGGCGACGATCTCGTTCTTGATCGGCTCGAGGATCGAGACGGCGTAGTCCGCGCTCGAAGCAGCCGCCCGCGTGTGGCCGGCAGCGAGCAGTGAGAGAGCCTGCTCGGTCTCGCTCGACGCCAACTCGCGGCTCAGCAGCATCTTCTCGTTGCTGCGCATGCGCGCCGCCTCGAGAATCGCAATGCCTTTGGCGTTCGACGCGAGCGCGCCGGCAACATCACCACGCACGCGCGAAACGCGTCCAACCGTGCGGAGCGCGATGGCGATGTTTCGCATGTAATCAGCGTTCTCCGGCTCGAACTGGATCAGCCGCTCCATGATCGCGAGCTGGCTCTCCGCGTGCGCAGTGGCCTGCGGAACGTCTCCGCCGGCCAGCGCGACCGCGCTGAGATTCTCGCGGTACATCGCCAACAGCAGGTACATCGTGTGATCCGATGGATTGCGGCTCAGATACGACTCGAGAAATGCACGTCCGCCCTCGAGGCGCCGGCGTGCGTCCTCCAGCCGCCCGACTTTCAGGAGACCGAGTCCGGCCTTATTGCATGCGATCAGTGCGTCGAGCACACTCGTTTTCGTCGTCTCCGCCTGCATCGTGCGCCAGCACAACGCATACGACTTTTCCAGCTCGGGCAAAGCGCGTGCGGAGTCTTCGATCCGATCGTAGAACGTGCCGAACTGATTCGCGACGTACCCTTCCTTGCTCAGGAAACGCCGCGGATTCCGGTGCACGAGCACGGCCACGGTGTTCGCATAAATCCGGAACTGAGCAAGTGCCTCGCTGTACCGTCCGGCTTTGCCGAGAGCTTCCGCGTAAAACGAGCGCGCGGTGGCTTCGTTCAAGCGAATGTCATCGTCGTTCGGAGCGCGACGCACCGCCACCTCGGCGACCTCGATCGCGCGCCGCAATGTTCGCAGGCCGTTCGGAAAATTGCCGCGCGCGACCTGCACGCGACCGAGTCCCGTGATGGCTTCCGAGTTCCCGGACATCTCGCGCGGCGAGATGTTGTCCGTGCCGATCGACGCGAAATACGCGAGCGCTTCGGAGTTCGCGGCGTCCATGATCTCCAGCCGCCCGAACGCGTCGAGCTTCGGATGAAGATCGCGGAGGATGAACGTCACGAGATCGTTGGCCTGCTTCCGCCGGTACTCCGCTTCCTTCTGCGCGCGCATCGCCGCGCTGCGCTCGCGCTGGACGTCGATCGTGTACTTCGCGCCGGCGATGAGGAAGACCACGGCGGCGAACGCGATGAGACCGGTGCGGATGCGGCGAACGCGCCGCTTCGCGAGACGTTGCAAACGTCCGAGCGCAACCGTGGCGGTCGTGCGATCCGTCGGCGCGTCGAACAGCAGCGAGGCGACGAGCGAGCGCACATCGCGATCGCGCTCTCCGAATATCGCGCGCAGCAGCATACCGAACGAGTACATGTCGGACTCGCGCGTCGCATCGCTGCCTTCGATCTGTTCGGGACTCTCCCACTGACCATCTGCGCGCGGCCGGTCGAGCGCCGTATTCGTCGAAAGAAAATCGAGGACTTTGATCGAGCCGTCGTCCGCGATCAACACGCTTTTCGGTGAGAGCGCGCCGTGCACGACTCCGCAGCGGTGCACGGCCACGAGCGCGCTCGCAACCGCGGTCGCGATGCGTACTTTCGCGGCGAAGTCGAGCCCTTCTTCGAGCGCATCGGGCAGCGACTTCCCTGCGGCGAATTCGATGGTGAAACGATCGTGGCCGTTTCGCTCCGCATAGTCGTAAATGCGAAGCAGGTTCGGATGATCGATGTTGCTGAGGAGTCTCGCTTCCTCCATCAGCCGCCGGCGCTTGAACGGATCGGTGAAGGAATTCGCGGCGAGGCTCTTGACGACGACGCGCCGGCCGAGGACTTTATCAATCGCTACAAATACGCGACCGGTCTCTCCCTCGCTGATTACGCTGATGAGCGAGATCCGATCGACAGCTGCGCCACCAAGGTGCTGAACGGTCATCTGTTCCGGGTGAAACGAACCCGTTCAAGTATACGCGCTCAATGACGTGCGTCAGCTCTTCGCGACTTTTCGCCGCCGCGCGTGCAGACGGTCGATGAGCTTCGTCGCGCTGCGCACCTGCTCGAGCATCTTCTCTTCGAGTCCGGCGCCTTTGATCTTGAAGCTCTTCGCGCGGCGGAACACTTGCCGCGCGCGGTCTTTTTCTCCGCTCTCCAACAGCGCCATGCCGAGGTGCATGAGGTTCGTGGCGGTCGGTCCAAGCTCGGCAGACTTCGATAAAAAGTCGACGGCGCTGCGGAAGTCGCGGCGTTTGAAGTACACCCAGCCTAACGCGGCGAGCGGAAATTGCTTGAGCTCTTTCGGCGAGTAGCGCAGCGCGAGCTGCGCGCTCTCCAGCGCCTCGTCGAGGCTCTCTTCCATCTCCGCGAGGTTGTACGCCTTCTCGTAATACGCGATCGACTTCGCGTAATTCGACGTGTAGTCGTTGAGCATCTCTTCGAGCGCGCGATTGGCGTCTTTGTAATTCCCCTCGGCGCGCAGCGCTTCGACCAACGTCGTGTACGCGGCCGCGGCGACCATTTCGGCGGGACGATGTTTGAGGATGCGCCGCGCCATCGAGATCGCTTCGCCGTTCATGTCGAGGTGCGAGCAGAGCAGCGCGTACGGGAGGAGAATGTTGACGTTGTCCGGCTCTTCATCGACGGCGCGTCGATAGTGATCGATCGCCTCGGTGTATTTGCCTTCGCTCGCCAGCGACTCCGCGGTATTGACGACCTGCGCGGCCGGGCCTTCGACGGGTACGTGTCCCGACACGCCCTCGTAAATTTTGACCGCCTGCTGGTACTCCATCTTGTTGGGATTGAGCTCCAGCGCCTCCTGGAAGCACTCGATGGCCTTGCGGTTCCAGTTGCGATCGAGATAACAGAGGCCGAGGTGATAGATCGCTTCTTCGTAATCGGGATCGAGCTTCAGCGCGGCCTGGAACGAACGGATCGAGCGCTCGAGCTGTCCCTTCTCATAGAAGATCGTGCCTAGCAGGTAATACGCCTGCGGGATCGCCTCGAGCTGCACGGCCTTCTCGAGAAACTTCTGCGCGCGCAGCAGCTTTCCCTTGCGCGCGTAAATCGCGCCTAACGAGAAATACGGCAGGAACGACTCCTGCGAGATCTGGATCGCGCGGCGCAGCCAGCGCTCCGCGCCTTTCAAGTCCTGGCGCTCGTGCAGCAGGACGCCGTAGAACACGGCGGCGTCGAAATGATCGGGCTGCACTTCCAGCGTGCGCTCGAGATACGACTTCGCACGATCGAGATTGCCGTCGTTGAAGAACATCTCGCCGAGGAAGAAGGAGAGCTCGTAATTGTCGCGGTCGAGACGGAATGCTTCTTCGAGATGCTTCATCCCGCGATCGGGATCGAATGCATCGAACGCCGCTTCCGAGTCCGCGACCAGCAACAGAAAGCGCTCGCGCTTCTCGCCGCGAAACAGCGACACCATGCGATCTTTCCGCTCGGTGAAGCGCTGCTTCTTTTCGAGAGCGAGCATCTGCTCGCCCATCTTCGATTCCCACAGGTCGACGACTTCCTCGGACGTCAGGACGTTTTTCTTCTCGAGGACTTCCTTGATCGAGAGCAGGCCGGTTTGGTTGATGAAGATCGCGCGCTCGTGCTTCTGCACGGCGTCGACGACCGAGCGCAGCGTCTCCGCCGATCGCTTGACGATTTCTTCGATGGCCGACACGCGCTCGAGCAGATGCTCGTCGAGCGAAAGATCCTCTTCCTCCTCGTACTCCTCGATCTCGTCTTCCTCGAACGAAGAGACGCCGGAGAGCACGAGGAGCTTGTTCTGGCAGCGATAGCAATACTCGCGTTCGTCGTCGTTGTACGCGCTACAGGTTTGACAAAGCATGGTCGATTTCGCCGCTTATAACACGCGGGTAAGGCATCGTCATCCTACGCAAAACGACCGGCTCGTCACGTGCTGTGATGATGCGATCCGTACAGGCGCACGGCACCGGAATGCAGAAGGCAGAATTCGAAAGCCGCCCAACGTCCTCGCCGGGTGTGCTTCTCAACTCTGCCTTCTGCCTTCTGCCTTCTGCAGTGGCTGGTGCTCCGAGAGGCGCTTCACTGCCCTGCACACGCGCTCACCCGTACTCGTCACTTCCTATATTCGTAGAAGCCTCGCCCCGACTTTCTTCCCAGCCATCCCGCGTCCACCATCTTCACGAGCAACGGACACGGCCGGTATTTGGGATCGCCGAAGCCCTGCTCCAGCACGCGCAGGATGGCGAGACAAACGTCGAGGCCGATGAAGTCGGCGAGCGTGAGCGGACCCATCGGATGATTCATGCCGAGCTTCATCACGCCGTCGATCGCCTCACGCGTGGCGACGCCTTCGTACAGCGCGAAGATCGCCTCGTTGATCATCGGCATCAGCACGCGATTGGAGATGAATCCCGGATAGTCGTTCACTTCGATCGGCGTCTTGCCCATCTGCTTCGACAGGTCTTCGACGCGGCGGTACGTGTCGTCCGACGTCGCGATGCCGCGGATCACTTCGACGAGCGTCATCACCGGAACGGGATTCATGAAGTGCATGCCGATCACGTTTTCGGGACGCTTCGTCGCGGCCGCGAGTTTCGTGATCGAGATCGACGACGTGTTCGACGCGAGGATGCATTCAGGCCGCGTGATCGCGTCGAGCTCCGCGAAGAGCCTGATCTTCGCATCGAGGTTCTCGACAATCGCTTCGATCACGATGTCGGACCCGGCCGCTGCGCCGAGATCGCTCGACGCACGAATGCGTCCCACGATCGCATCGCGCTCCCCGGCGGTCATCTTGCCCTTATCGACCCCGCGCTGGAGGTTCGATGTGATCGTGGACACAGCGCGCTGGAGAATCGCCTCGCTAACATCGATCAAGGTGACGTCGAAGCCACTGGCCGCGGCGGTATGGGCGATGCCGTTGCCCATCGTGCCGCCGCCGATCACTGTTATTGCCTTCATGACGGCGCTGACTCTATCGCAGTTGTCGTAAACTCATCGGTCCCGATATGGCGCGGAAATGCTTCATGTGCGGTCGTGAGGTGACGGAGGGAATCCTCTGTTCGAAATGCGACTCGCCGAGGAAGCCGAAACGTTCCGACGAAAAGACGACGGCGCCGGCAATGCCGGCGGCAAGTGGAGCGGCCGGCTCTCAGCCGGCCGAAGATGCCGGCGGGCTAAGAGCCCGCCGCTCCACTGCAGGGCCGCAGGCCGCGGCGCAAGCACCCGCACCGGAGCCCGATCCGTTCCCGAAGGCGCCGGTCCTTCCGTTCCCCGTTGAATCCGCGTCGCCTGCAGTCACGAGCGTCGTGAACATGCTCGTGGCCGCGGGAGTACCGTCGATTCTCCTCGGGCCCGATCGCAGCGTGAAGTTCGTGTCCGATGAAGCGAAGCGCATCTTCGACGCGACGCAGTCGGAGTTGTCGACGCTCGCAGGGATCGAAACGAAAGCGGGCGTGCGCGTCGGAGACATCGCCGTGCCGACGTCCGCGGGCGTGCGCGTCGCGAGCCGCAACTTCATCTACACGCTCGTCCCGATGTCGGGCGGCGCGAGCGGCGCGGTACTTGTGTTCCGCCACGCCGAAGCGGTCAACGAGAACCACGCATCCTTCGTCACGTACGTGCGCGAGACCGTGTTCGGTCCGCTGCGCGCGCTGCGCGACTCGTTAGGCGCAGCCGCGCATTCGAAGAAGGACCATTTCCTCACCGACGCCGCGGCCGCGGTCGAGCAGGTGATCTCGTCGCTCGAGCTCGCGCCGGAAGTCGAGGAGACGGCGACGGGAATGCGTCCCGTGCCCACGGTGACGGAAGTCGTGCGCCGCGTCGCCGATCGCTTCCGCGCGTACGCCGATCTCAAAGGCATCATGCTGCAGGTCGACGTGCAGGAGCTCGAGGAGCGCTTCGCGAATCACGAGCAGCTCGCCGACTCGCTGGCCATCCTGATGGAGAACGCGCTGCACTACGTTCCGCCGAACGGACAGGTCGTGATCGGGGTTCGCTGGATGGAGCACAAAGGAAAGCCGCTGCTGCTCTTCTTCGTCATGGACAACGGACCGATGGTTCCCGAGCAACTGCGCCAGGCGATCTTCGAGCCGTCGTTCGTCTGGAGCCCGACCTCGGCGCAGCGAACCGGCCGCGGCCTCTTCAAGTGCCGCGAATTTGCGATGACGCACGCCGGTTCGGTGTGGGTGGAGTCCAAGACCGGAAAAGCGTGCACGTTCTTCATGCGCGTGCGTCCCGACGGCGTCCAATGAGCCGGCACGCTTAGTCGTAAATCGACATGCTGAAAAAACTGATCTTCGCGTTGCTCATCGCGGTTCCGCTGTTTGCGTCCGGCGGAAACGACGAGATCACGCCGGAAAACGTGCTCGCGTACATGAACACTGATCGCGCCGACGCGGGACTGCCGCCGCTGCACATCGACGCGCGGCTCACGAAGGCGGCCGAAGACCGCATGCACGACATGGAAGACGGCGGCTGGTGGAGCCACGAGTCGCCGAACGGCCTGTCGCCGTTCACGTGGCTGACGCTGCGCGATTACGGATACGAAGCCGCGGGCGAGAACCTCGCGCGCGGATTCGACACCGCGCCGTTCCTCGTCGAGTCGTGGATGGAATCGCACGGACATCGCGAGAACATCATGTCGCCGCTGTACGAGGACTGCGGGATCGCGATCATCGACGGCGCGACGACCGGACGCGCGACCGGAAAATCGGTCGTGGTGTTGTTCGCGAAGCCGCGCCGCTAAGGAGTGGTGCGCGCCTCTGGCGCGCCTCCCGCCCAAAGGCGCGCCGGAGGCGCGCACCACTCGCGCGGCTCAAGCCACTCGAATTGCCGGGTCCACTTCACGCGCCCAGCGCTGCATCCCGCCGGTCAGGTTCTTCACGTTCGTGAATCCCTGCTGCTGCAGGTGATGCTGCACGTGGCCGCTGCGCGCGCCGGAGCGGCAGATCATCACCACTTCGACGTCGCGCGGGATTTCGTCGAGCCGCTTCGGGATCTGCTGCATCGGGATGTGCCGCGCGGACTCGATGTGGCCGATATCCCATTCGTACGGCTCGCGCACGTCGATCAGCACGATCGCTTCGTTCTGGGCGAGCCGCTCGGCGAGTTGTTGCGGTGTGATGTCTTCCATCGGATTGCAAAACTCCTCGTAGTCGATCAGATGCGTGACCGGCGCGTGCTCTTCGCAGCGCCGCGGAACGCGCATCGTGCGGAACGTCATCCGCAGCGCATCGAACAGTAGCAGACGTCCGGCCAGCGTTTCGCCGATCCCCGCAATCAATTTGATCGCCTCGGTCGCCTGCAACGTTCCGATCACGCCGGGCAACACGCCCAGGACGCCGCCTTCGGCGCACGACGGCACGAGATGCGGAGGCGGCGGCTCGGGATAGAGACAGCGATAGCACGGGCCGTCTTTCGTGGCGAAGACGGAGACCTGTCCGTCGAAGCGAAACACCGAGCCGTAGACGTTCGGCTTGCCGAGAAGCACGCAGGCGTCGTTCACGAGATAGCGCGTGGCGAAGTTGTCGGTGCCGTCGAGGATCACATCGTACTTTGCGAGGATCTCCAGCGCGTTTTCCGACGTCAGCCGCGCGGCGTGCGGCTCGACGACGATTTCGGGATTCGCGTCATGCAACCGTTCGGTTGCGCTTTCCAGCTTCGCTCTTCCGACGTCGGACGTGCCGTAGAGGATCTGCCGGTGCAGATTCGTGACGTCGACGCGATCGAAGTCGAGGAGACCGATGCGGCCGACGCCGGCCGCGGCGAGATAGAGCGAAGCGGGACTGCCGAGGCCACCGGCGCCGATGATGAGGACCGAGGAGCCGGCGAGTTTGCGCTGGCCTTCTTCTCCGAAATCAGGAAGCGCGATTTGGCGGGCGTAGCGGTTCATATCAAAGGCTCATGGGCTCAAAGGCTCATGGGCTCAAAGGGCTGACGGATTCCTATGCGCCTGGGAGCCTGTGCGCCTATGAGCCTCGGTCACGGGAGCAACCGGGACACGATCTCCTGAATCTTTTTCCCGTCGACGCGGCCCTTGTACTTCGCGGCCGCCTCTTTCATCACGCGACCCATGTCCTTCTTCGACTGCGCGCCGGTCGACGCGACGATCTCGCGCACGCCGCTCTCGATCTCGTCTTCGGTCAGCTCGGGCGGCAGATACGCTTTCAGCAGCTCCATCTCCGCGCGCTCTTTCTCGGCGAGCTCGGGGCGATTGCCTTTCGTGTACTGCTCGATCGAGTCCTGACGCTGCTTCACCGCCTTGCGGATGACGGTCATCGCCTCTTCGTCGGACAGCTCGTGGCCGACGTTGATCTGCTCGTTCTTGATCGCCGACTGCAGCATGCGCAGCGTGGAGAGGCGGTCTTTCTCCTGCGCTTTCATCGCCGACGTGAGGTCGCTTCGGATTTGTTCGCTCAAGGTACCCATGGCACGCGTACTTTATACTCCGCCGCCATGCCCGACATCCGCGCGCTCCTCGAACAAACGCGCGCGCTGCTCACCGGCCACTTCCGGCTCACCTCCGGACTGCACAGTCCGAACTACGTGCAGTGCGCGAAGCTGCTCGAGCATCCGCGCAATGCGCAAGCAATCGGCGAGGCGCTCGCTGCGCGCATTCACGCGGAGAAGATCGTCGCGCCTGCGTTGGGCGGCGTCATCATCGGCTACACCGTCGCGGCCGCGCTCGACGTGCCGTTCGTGTTCACCGAGCGCAAAGACGGCGAGATGACGCTGCGCCGCGGATTTCAGATCGGCGACGGCGAGAAGATCGTCATCGTCGAGGACGTCGTGACGACCGGCAAGTCGACGCGCGAGACTGCCGACGTCATTGCGCGCCACGGCGGAGTCGTCACCGGCTTCGCCTCCATTCTCAATCGCAGCGGCAAGGCGAATCCGTTCGATCTGCCCTACGAGGCGCTGCTCACGCTCGACCTGCAAACTTATGATCCGAACGCCTGTCCGCTTTGCGCGCAAGGCGTTCCCATCGATTCACCCGGCTCACGGTTCACCCGATGATCGAGATCATCGCCACGTATCCCGACGAGATTCAACTGCGCGTCGACGGCCGCCTGCACGTCGTTCCGTACGTGATGCAGGGCTCGACCGTGCACTTCGCGTTCGACGGCGAAACCTACGTCATCGACACGAACGAGAGCGCCGCGCGCGTGAAGGCGCGCCACCACGATCACTCCACCAGCGCGCCGATGCCCGGCGTGGTCTTGAAAATTCTGGTGAAGGTGGGCGATGTTGTGCAGAACGGAACACCGCTGGTGATTCTCGAGGCGATGAAGATGGAGCACACGATCGTCGCGCATTCGGATGGCGTGGTTCGCGCAGTCAATTGTCGCGAAGGGGAGATGGTGCAGCCGGGCGTGGATTTGGTAACGATATGAAGGCAGAAGGCAGAAGTCGCTGCGTACGTCATCCTGAGCCGCGAAGACGGCGAAGGATCTCGAAATTGCATGCGGTCTCGCACTTGGAGATCCTTCGTCGCGCTTCGCCGACTCAGGATGACGAGTTGGCGAACGCGTTCTTACTTCTGCCTTCTGCCTTCTGCCTTCTGCCTTCATCCGCACGCTCATGAAGCTCTCAGTCGATTCCGTCAAAGTCGTCGAGGTCGGCCCGCGTGACGGCCTGCAAAACGAGAAAGTCGTCATTCCTCTGCAGGCGAAAGTCTCCTACATCGAAGCGCTCGGCGACGCCGGATTGAAGGTCATCGAAGCCGGCGCGTTCGTCAGTCCGAAGTGGGTGCCGCAGATGGCCGACACCGCGGACGTCTACGCCGAGATTCCGAAAGATCCCGGCGTCGAATATCCGGTGCTCGTGCCGAACATGCGAGGGCTCGAGCGCGCGATCGAGTCGGGAGTGAAGTCGATCGCGATCTTCACCGCCGCGTCGGACACGTTCAACAAGCGCAACATCAACATGACGATTGACGAGTCGTTCGAGAACTACGCGCCGGTCACTGCACGCGCGATCGAGGAAGGAATGCGCGTGCGCGGCTACATCTCCACCGCCTTCGGCTGTCCGTACGAAGGCGACGTCGCGCCCGAGCGCGTCCTCGAAGTCGCCGCCCGCCTCCTCGACCTCGGCTGCTACGAAGTCTCCGTCGGCGACACCATCGGCGTCGGCACGCCGATGCAGGTGCAGGGCGTCATCGGCATGCTCCTGCAAGTCATCCCGCAGTCGCGCATCGCCATGCACTTCCACGACACGCGCGGCACCGCGCTCGCGAACACGCTCGCCGCGCTTGAAATGGGCATCGCGATTTTCGATGCATCGTCAGGCGGACTCGGCGGATGTCCCTACGCGCCCGGCGCATCGGGCAATCTCGCGACGGAAGACCTCGTGTACATGCTCGACAAGATGGGCATCGAGACGGGAGTCGATTTGAATCGGCTCGTGCGCGCGTCGATGATCATCGCGCCGTATCTCGATCATCCGCTGCCGGGACGATACCTTCAGGCGTGTGCGAAGGCAGCGGTGCCGGTGGTGGCAACGTCAGTGGTGCAGTGACGGCGACGCGTGCCGGTGATGCGCGCGCATCGCCTCGGCCGCATTCGTGCGCGCGCCGGGCCAGAAATGCATTCCGGTGCCGTGCGCGCATCACGCGACCCAAGCGCAACACGTGACGAACTGCACCGCGTGCTGACTCTCCCCCCAAGCCGCCACCCGCGGCGGTACACTTAATCGTGTCGTCTGAATTTCGCGGGACGTGGCGCGATCATTGGTACGTCGTTCCGCATCACGTCCTCTTTCGCGACATCGACGCGTTCGGGCACGTCAACAACGCCGTCTTCCTCACCTACTTCGAATGGGCGCGCACGCTGCTGTGGTTCGACATCACCGGCAAGCGCGGCGCGACGGACATCGGCTTCATCGTCGCGCGCGCGGAGTGCGATTTCCAAAAGCCGCTCTACTTCGAGCCGATCGACATCTGCACGCGCGTTGGGGAGATTCGTAACAGTTCCTTCGACTTCGTCTACGAGATCCGTCGCGGCGATCCGGTCGAAGTCGCTGCAACGGGAAAGGTTACGGTCGTGCTGTTCGACTGGGCACGACACTCGAAGAAAACGATCGATGAGGAGCTGCGGAGGAAGCTGATCGCATGCACGGCGGAAGGGTCCTGACGCATCCGGCGCTGGCGCGCCGGCGGTTCGAAGAGCTCGCGGGTCGCGACGACGCGCGGCTCGATCTCGTCGAGGCCTCGCTCGTCATCGCGCTCGAAGAACATCCTTCTCTCGACATCGACCACCACCTCGGCGCCTTCGATGCGTGGAGCGAAGCGGTGCGCGGCCGGCTCGAAGGCTCGCGCGACGTCGAGCGCATCGTCGGAACCATCAACCGGCTGCTCTTCGATGAAGAAGGATTCCACGGCGAAGACGACGACTACTACGATCCGCGCAGCGCGCTCTTGAGCGAAGCGCTCGAGCGCCACGCGGGACTGCCGATCACGCTTTCGATTCTGTACATCGAGCTTTCGCGCCGCGCGGGAGTCGAAGCGACCGGCGTCTCGCTGCCGGGACGTTTCCTCGTGAAATTCAGCGGTGCATTTGGCGTCATCGTCGTCGATCCGTTCGACGGCGGACGGGTGCTGTCGACGATCGAGCTGCAGAAAATCCTCGACGAAACGTACGGCGGCGGCGTGCAACTGCGCGAACATCACCTCCGCTCGTTCGCGCCGAAAGAGATCCTGGCGCGCGAGCTCGCGCAACTGAAGGCCGCGTATCTCGCGCAGCACGACCTTGCGCGAGCGGCCGCGTCAATCGACCGCCTGCTCATCCTCGACGGCCGCGATGCGTATGAAGTACGCGACCGCGCTGCGCTGGCGATGCAGATGCACGCGTATCGTCAGGCCATCGAATTGTTCGAGCGCTACCTCGCGCTCATGCCGTCGTGCGACGATCACGCACGCGTTCGCGAGCAGATCCGTTATCTACGCGCGTGGCTCGATCAGAACTGAGCGCATGTAGAATCGAACCTTCATCGTGATTACCGGCTTCAACACCGACATCAAGCACAACGAGAAGGTCTACCACGTCCAGACCGAGGACAAGGGCGTGGGGAACCCGTACATCGAGTCCCTCGTGTACGTCGGCGGCGAGATCCTCGCGTCGAAGAAGACCTCGTACGCCGAACAGTTGAAGACCGGCGTCGACGACAAGTGGATCGGCGGTCTGATGGAGCAGCAGCATCGCACGATGATCGCGGCGATCAAGCGCGGCCGCTTCGATCAGCCGGCCGAGCCGACGAAAACGGGGAACGTCCGCACACCGGCGCCGGCCACGCTCGCGCAGGATTCGGCGGCCGCGGCGATCCTCGAGCCGGAAGCTGCCGCCGACGAAGACAAGACGCTCGACCAGGTGATCATCGACTACCTCGCGCACGAAGCCGAGAGCGAGCACCTCGAGCTCACGCTCCTGAACGAGACCGATTTCTTTTCCGGCGCGGTGATCGAGATGCGCGTCGCCGCGCGCAAGAGCCTGTCGCAGGCGCCGATCCCCGCGGCCGCGATCGAAGTGAAAGTGATCTCGACCGTCGAGCCGCCGCGCGTCATCTACCGGGGAAAAACCGCGGCGGACGGAACCGCGACGATCCGCTGCAACATCCCCATTTTCCGCGAGGGAACCGCGGCCGTGATCATCTCTGCGCAGAGCGCGATCGGCAACGACGAGGTAAAGCAGCTGGTCAAGCGAAAGAAGTGAAGGCTCAGAGGCGTATAGGCTCACAGGAAGCCGGACTTCTTTGAGCCCATGAGCCCATGAGCCTCTGAGCCTCTGAGCCTTTGAGCCCATGAGCCTCTGAGCCCGGTCTGGCAGCTTTCTTTCATTGCAGCCCGCGCAGCAGATGTTTCGTACCCGTTGGTTCCGCGTGCTCGCGCTCATCGCCGGCCTGGCTGGCGTCATGTATCTCGTCGTCAGCCTCTTCCTTCCGTCGTCGCGGCGGCTGATTTTCGGCGTCGACAAACGCAACGGCTACGTGCGCCTCGTGCGCAATCACGTCACCTTCCTGCCCCCGTATCGCTATTACCGTCTGGAGTTCGATCAACGCGACGGAGCGGCGCAGCGCGATGGACTCGTACGCATTCGCTCGAAGGAAGGCGTGCCCGTCACGGTCAGCTATCGCCTCCGCTTCAACTTTCCCGGAACGCGCCTTCCCGACTCGCAACGCCTCGTGCGCGACGGATGGAGCGCGTGGATCCGCACGCGCGTCGGCGAAGCGATGTCCGCGGTGACGCAGCAGTTCCCGATCGAAGAGCTGCTCTCTCCGACGTCGCAGTTCGCGCGGCAGCGCGGCGTGCTGCGGCAGGTCGTCTCGAACCATCTCGCGCGCAGCGGACTGAAAGTCACGGCGTTCGAGATCTCGCGCATGGAGCCCGATCGCCGCTCGCTGCTCGAGTACAAACGCGGCGAGTTGCGCCGGGAAGCGCGGGGCGTCGCCGGACGCGTCGTCATCTTCGCGATCGACGGCGCGGACTGGGAGCTGATCACCGAGCTGTCGCACGACGGACGCGTCCCGAACCTGCAGGCACTCGCGCGCGGCGGCACGACCGGATCGATGCAGACGATTCAGCCCACGGTGTCGCCATTGGTCTGGACGACCGTCGCAACCGGACTTCCTCCCGATCGTCACGGCGTGATCGACTTCACGATGAACAATCGTCCCGTCGACGCGCTGACGCGGCGCGTGCCGGCTTTGTGGGACATCGCCGAGGCATTCGGAAGGCAGGCGCAAGTGACGGATTGGTGGACGGCATGGCCGCCGCTGCCGGACAGCGCCGTCACCGTCGACACGCCCGTCGTGTTGCAGCGCAATGCGATCTGGCCGCGCGATCTCGCTCCGCGCATCGGCGCGCAGTTCGTCGCTCCGGAGTCCCTCGGACACCCGCAAGTCGGACGCTTCCTCAACATCAGTCCGAGCGAGTTCGACGCCGCGATCGCGTCGAACAATCCGAGCGATCCCGTCATCGTGTTCCGCAACATCCTCGCGAAAACGTGGAGCGATCATCGCGCCGCGATCCAGCTCTATCAGCAACAGCAGCCGCTGCTCACGATGATGTCGTTCGAAGGGACCGACGCCGTCAATCACCTCTTCGGTCCGTACCATCCACCGTACCGCGAAGGCATCAGCCAGGAGAACTTTCGCAAGTACTGGCCGACCGTCGCGAACTACTACTCCGAAGTCGACCGGCTGATCGGCGAGTGGATGAAAGTGATCAGCGACGACACCACGGTGCTCGTCGTCTCCGCGTATGGATTCCGCTGGGACAAAACGCGTCCGCACACGCAGCCGATCGGACGCAGCGCGCTCTCCGATCATCGCAATCCCGGCATCTTCATCGCGTACGGCAATCACGTCGCGGCCGGCGGCGGCTACCACTCGCTGACGCTGTACGACATCGCGCCGACCGTGCTGGCGATTCTCGGATTGCCGAAATCGCTCGAGATGCCGGGCAATCTCGCGCCCGGCGTCTTCCGCGACATCACGCCGCTGACGTCCGTGCGCGTCGTCAGCTACAACGAATTTTTCGCCGGCCGTCCCGTCGGCGCGCCCGGCGTCGATCCGCAGCGCTACACGCAGACGCTGCAGGCAATCGGACATCTCAGCGGTCCGTCCGCGATGCAGCCGGTGTTCGAAGAAGGCGACCAGCCGCGTCAGACCGCGCAGGCGCAGACGCCCGCACAGTTCGGCGCGTACGCCTACTACAACAACCTCGGCATCGATCTGCGCAAACAGGGCAAGCACAAAGAAGCGATCGAGGCGTTCCAGCAGGCGATCCAGCTCAACCCCGCGCGCTTCACGCCGTACCTCAACCTCGCGATCGAGCTCTTCGATCGCCAGCAATTCACCGCCGCGGACGACGTCTTCGTGCAAGCGGTCGCGCGCGGACTGCCGAACGGCGAGCAGTGGTTCGCCGACTTCGCCGCGCTCTATCGCTCGCAGAACATGACCTCGCGCGCGATCAACCTGCTCTACAAGGGAAAACAAATCTTCCCCCAGTCCTACCTCATCGCCGCCAACCTCGGCTCCGCCCTCGCGCAAGCCAACCGCTACACCGAAGGCGTCCCCGAGCTCGAACGCGCCCTCGGCCTCCAGCCGTCGTCAACGCTGGTGTTGAACGACCTCGGCATCTATTACGCGAAGAAGCAGGACTACGGCCGCGCGCTGGACTTCTGGAATCGGTCGCTGACGATCGATCCGCGGCAACCGGGCATCCGGAAGGCGGCGGACGCGGTCAGGACTTACCTCTGATCGTTGTCGGGTCGATCGTTCGGAGACCTTTATCCCCATCGGAGATGACTTAACCGGCATTTCTCACAGCATCTGAAAAGGCGTGGAGCAAGTGTCAACGTCATCCTGAGCCGGCGAAGCGCGGCGAAGGATCTCAAGTTACGTAGATTGAGATCTTTCGCCGTCTACGCGGCTCAAGATGACGCGGCAAGGTGTGAGAAATACAGATTAAATCCATCCACGACGGCTTTTATCCGATCCGCGATCGCTTTTATCCGATCCACGCTGGCTTTTAACCCATCCGCGCTGGCTTGTTATCCCATCCGGGATGGCTTTTATCCCATCCGCGATGGCTTTTATCCCATCCTCGATGGCTTTTATCCGATCCGCGCTGGCTTTTATCCTGTCCGCGCTGGCTTTTATCCCGTCGGAGATGGCTCAAATCCCATCCGCGATGGCTTTCATCACATCGGCGACGGTTTTCTCCGCCTGCTTGACGCCTCCGAACCTAAACACTAGACTGCACGTCGGCAACTGAGACTCAGTCTCAACCGCAAAAACCCCCATGCCGCAGGTCGAGCGCCACGTCACGAAGTTCAACGACTTCCTCCTTCAGCAGGGGTTGAAGCCGACGTCCGAGCGCACGGCTCTCATCCGCGAGATTTTTTCCACGCATTACCACTTCGATGCCGACGAGCTGCTCTTCAAGATGAAGCAGAACGAGGTGAAGATCTCGCGGGCGACGGTGTATCGCACGCTGGAGCTCCTCGTGAAGTCCGGGCTCGTGCGGCGGGTGCATCTTGGGGAAGATCATTACCACTACGAGCACGTGAGCGGCGACTCGCATCACGATCATCTCGTCTGCACGGTTTGTGGGGCGGTGATCGAGTTCCATGACGAGGAGCTCGAGCGGCGGCAGCGCGAGATTTGCGAGAAGAAGAAGTTCACCCCCACCTTTCACAACCTGCAGATCCTCGGCGTGTGCGACGCGTGCCGCCGCAAGGGTCAGCTGCCCGATGCTCCCGATCGCGTGCGGATGATTCACGCGACGAAGCTCAGAAGGTAAATCCCGATCATGCTCAATGCCATCATCATCGTCACGCGCGAAGGCTTCGAGGCGTTCCTCACCGTCGCGATCATCCTCGCCTACCTCCGCAAGACCGGCCGCGACTGGCTGCGTCCCGCCGTCTGGTGGGGCATCGCGCTCTCGCTCGTCGCCAGCTTCGCCCTCGGCTACTGGCTGAAAAACGTCTCGAACCAGCCGCTGTGGGAAGGCGTGCTCGCAATCGTCGCGGCGATTCTCGTGGCGACGTTCGTCATTCACATGTGGCGCGTGGCGCCGCGCATGAAGCGCGACATGGAAGCGAAGCTCGAACAGCACGCCACCAGCGGCTCGCGCGCGCTCGCCATCGCCGGCACGTTCGCGTTCACGCTGTTCATGGTCACGCGCGAAGGGATGGAGACCGCGCTGATGCTGATTCAGGTGCGGCAGGGACGCTTCTTCCTCGGCTGCGCGATCGGTCTCGCGCTCGCCGCGGCGATGTCCGCGCTCTGGGCACATTTCGGACATCGCATCAACGTCAAGCGCTTCTTCCAGGTCACCGGCCTGTTCCTGCTGCTGTTCATCGGACAGATCATCTTCAACGGCATTCACGAGTTGGCCGAGGCGGGCGTGCTGCCGAACAGCGACGCGATTCACAGCGCAACGGAGCCGTACGGTCCCGACGGACGCTTCGCGCCGTGGATCACGGGCGGCATCATCGTGTTGTGCGCCGCGTGGGTGACCGGCGCGACGCTCGTCGATCGCGCGCGGCGACGCGCCGTCGCCTGATCGTTTCACCATGTGGCGACCGCTGCCCTCAGCGGTCGCGGCGGCGCGAAATGCGCCGCTGGCGCCGCCAGGCGGCGCTGTGACCGCTGAGGGCAGCGGTCACCACAACGTCACGACGCGCTGCGCGCGAGCTCGATCAGCTCGTTGATTTTTCCGAGCAGCTCCATGCCGCTCGTGCGCGCGATCGTCGCCATCTTGCGGCTGCGGTCGTCGTCGACGCTTTCGGCAAGCAAGTCGGTGAAGCCGATGATGTGATTGAGCGGCGTCCGCAGCTCGTGGCTGATGTTCATCAGGAACGCGCTCTTCGCGCGCAGCGCCTGCTGGAGGTCATGCGTTCGCGCGGTGACGCGGCGCTCCAGCTCCTCGCTGATCTTCTTCTTCGAGGTGATGTCCTGGAACACCGCGACCGCGAATGCGACGCGGTGCTGCATGTCGAACATCGGCGTCGCCGTCACCTCGATTGCGACGCGCTCGCCGTCGCGATCGATTTCCATGTCGTCGACGTGCGCTCGCTCGCCGGCCAGCGCGCGGACGATCGGCATGCGCGACGTCGGATACGGCTCGTCCGTTCCCGCGATGTACGCCGCGTAGCGGTCGCGAAGATTCTCGGCGTGATCCCCCTCGGCGATCGCGCGGCCGAGGAGCTCCTGCGCGGCCCAATTTGCATAGACCGCGGCACCCGCGGCGTCGAGAATGAAGACGCCGACCGGAAGCGCCTCAATGAGCTGAGGCAGCCACTCCGCGCCAAATGCGCGATGCACAGATTTTCCTCTCTCCCTGCCTGCGAGGGCGGATCGTATCACCGAAGTTTTGCGAGGAGGCGATCGAGCCGCGCCACTGTTTTCTCTTTGCCGAGGAGCACCGCGACGTCGAAAATCGGCGGCGACGCGCCGCGTCCGGTGAGCGCGAGGCGCAGCGGATGGATGTACTTCGCCGCGCCGAGGCCGCGCGACTCCGCGAGCGCGCGTAGCGATTGCTCCGTCGTCGCGACGTCGAACGGTTGCGTGTTCGCGAGCGCATCGCGCAGCTCGCTCATGCGCGCGGCGACGTCCTCGCCTTTCAAATGTTTCTTCTCCGCTTCCGCGTCGTACTCGATCGCATCGTCGGCGACGAGGAACGGCTCGATCTGCGCGGCCAGCTCCTTCAGCGTCCGCGCGCGCGACTTGTGCAGCTCGATCACCGCGCGAATTTCTTCGAGCGGTTTCACGCGCTCGCCGAGGAACGGGACGAGATGCGGATACAACTCGTCCGAAGACATCCGCATCATGTACTGCCCGTTCATCCACAGCAGTTTTTCCGCGTCGAAGATCGCCGGCGCTTTGTTGACGTCGGAGAGATCGAACACGCCCGCCGCATCGTTCGCGTTGATGAGCTCCTGATCGTGGCCGGGGTTCCATCCGAGAAGCACGAGAAAGTTGAAGAGCGCCTGCGGGACGATGCCGAGGTCGCGATACTCCTCGGCCGACGTCGCGCCGGTGCGCTTCGAGAGGCGCTTGCGATCGGAGCCGAGGATCAGCGGCAGATGCGCGAACACCGGAACGTCCGCGCCGAACGCGCGGAACAGGAGGATGTGCTTCGGCGTATTCGAAAGGTGATCGTCGCCGCGCGCGACGTGCGTGATCTGCATGTCGATGTCGTCGACGACGACGGAGAGGTGATAGGTCGGATTGCGATCGGAGCGCAGCAGCACGAAGTCGTCGATCAGTTCGCCCTCGAATTGCACGTCGCCGCGGATCAGATCGTGAAACGCAATCGTGCCGGGATCGACCTTGAATCGGATGATGTGCTCGTCGGTGCCGCTGAGGGCAGCGGCACCCACAAAGCGCGCGCGGCAGCGGCCGGAGTAGCGATACGCGATGCCCGCCTTCTCCGCGGCGTTGCGCTCCGCTTCCAACTCCTCGACCGTGCAGTAGCAGCGATACGCCTTTCCACTCGCCACCAACTCCCCGGCGCGCGCGCGATACAGCTCCAGTCGATCGCTTTGATAGAAGGGACCTTCATCCCACTCGACGCCGAGCCACTGCAGCGACGCGACGATCTGCTCGGCGTGATGCTGCTTCGAGCGCTCGACGTCCGTGTCCTCGATGCGCAGCAGCATCTTCCCGCCGTGACGCCGCGCGTGGAGGAGATTGAAGATCGCCGTCCGCGCGCCGCCGACGTGCAGAAATCCGGTAGGGGACGGCGCGAAGCGCAGTTTCATCGGGCGCGGAGTCTACAATCGACGGATGCGCCGCGAAAAGGGCTTCTCGCTGATCGAAGTTCTGGCGGCGCTGCTGATCCTCACGCTGATCATCACGATGTCGCTCGCCGCGTTCGTCGAACGCAACAAGCGGCTGCGCCAGGCGAGCGAGATCATCCTCGCGTATCAGGCGCTGGCGAATGAAGCGGAGTACCGCCGCCGCATCGACTTCGCTCAGCTCGAAACGTCGAAGCCGCAATTCATCAGCGACACGAAAGTGCTCGCGCCGCTCGAGCCGTTCACCACGGTAGTGACCGTACAGAAGACGAAGCCGGCGGTGAAGAACGTGACGATGACCGTGCGCTGGAACGGCGGCACGCGCGAAGCGGCGCTGTCGCTGATGCGCGTCGACACGGGAGGGACGAATTTATGGTGAGCCCCTCATCCGGCCTTCGGCCACCTTCTCCCCGCAAGCGGGGAGAAGGGCAACAAGGCGCGCTCGTTCGTTGCCCCTCGCCCCGCTTGCGGGGAGAGGGTGGCGCGAAGCGCCGGGTGAGGGGCCGCGGCTACACGCTGCTCGAAGTCGTCGTCTCCATGGCGGTCTTCGGCATGTTCCTCGTCATCCTCGCCATGCTGACGGTCGAGATGCGTGCGCAGGAAAAACGACTGCCGGTCAATTTTCTTCGGCATCCGCAAGTCATCGTCGTCGTGTCGAAACTGCGGCGCGACGTGCAGGATGCCTTCGGCCCCGCGCCGTATCCGGAGTCGTACGGCGAATACACGCAGTCGCCGCAGACGCTGATCGTGCAGTCGCACGTGAAGGAGACCGGCGGCGTGCAAACGATCGTGTGGGACTTCCGCACGCCCGGCGAAGTGAAGCGGCGCGCGTACAACGTCGGTGTGCCGACGGATTGGACGTCGCGCGGTTTGCCGCCGGATTTTTCGAGTTTCAAAATCGACGCCGTCGGCATTCCGGGACGGCCTTACGGCGTGCACATCACCGCGCGCGACGGAAAGGGACGCCTTGCGATCGATCAGATCCTGCAGCCGCGCGCGCACGAATAGCCAGCGCGGGTTCGCGCTGATCGCCGCCGTCGTGCTGGCGGTTCTCTACGTTGCGCTCATCGAGTTGCTGCTGCTCGACTCCGCGCGCGAGCTCGGGGAGGCACGAAGGTTTCGCGCGAAAGTCGTCGCGGCGACGCTCGCGGAGAACGGCGCCGAGCTCGCCGCTGCATCGCTCGTGACGCTGGACAAGTCGACGGCGAACGAGGCGGACGCGCAAGGAACGATGTTCGGAAACATGACCAAGGCCGGCACGAAGTTCGAGATCCACGGAGAAGGAACGACGATCGGACTCGTGCGCACGAGCGCAACCGTGGATTTGCAGGGAAGGATCGACGACGGGAACAACGTGAAGATCGAGTACGCCGTGCACACGCCGTAGTGGAGCGGCGGGCTCTCAGCCCGCCGAGGATCTCGCGAGAAGCCGGCGGGCTAAGAGCCCGCCGCTCCACTGCTCTACCGCATCGCTCGCCGTCGCATCAGACCCGCGCCGATGGCCAGGGCGGCGAGACCGCCGAGGACTGCGCCGGGGTTGTTGCGGGCCGCGGTGCGCGCCTTATCGAGGCCGCCGCGGAAATCGACATTGTTCACGCTGCTGCCCCACGCACCGATCTTGCTCTGATCGATGCCGAGCTTACTCAGGATGCCGCCGAGTCCGCGAGAGTCGCCGCTCTGCGGCGTCGCGTCCGGCGGGTTGTACGGGTGGAACTGACTGGATGGATTCAAGTTATCGACCATCAGTTTCTCCTTTCACGATGTCCAATAACTGCTAGGGAGGTGCCATGATGGGCAATCCACGCGAGCACGTGAAAGACAAAGGATTCTGGGACGGCGGCAGCCGCAACCACGGGAAAGACAGCGAAGCGTCCGGACGTCCAAGCGGATTTCCGGGAGAACGGAAACCGGGGCGGGCCGGCGTCAAGACCGACATCGAGTTCCCGCAGGACGAGCCGGCCGGCGAAGAAGAATCACGCTGATACATCCGCCGCGCCGCGTCCAACGTAAACTGGTACGCATCGCGAGCTCGATGAACACCAGCATACCGGCAGCGGCCTTTCTCCCCGCGGTTGCACGCGGCGACGTCAGCGCCTTCGAGGCGTTGTACGACCGTTACTCCTCGACCATCTACGCGCTGCTGTTGCGCATCCTCGGCAACGCGGATGACGCGCAGGAAGTGCTGCAGGAGACGTTCGTCAAAGCGTGGACGAGCGCGAAGATGTTCGACGCGGTCCGCGGCAGCGAAGCGGCGTGGCTGATCTCGATCGCGCGCAGCCGCGGCATCGACCGGCTTCGTTCGCGAAAGATTCGTTACGAACGCGAAGACGAAGCCGGACGCGAAATCTCCGTCCACTCCGCGTTCGTAGATCACACGACCGGCGTGGACAGAGCCATTCAGACCCAGGAGAAAACAGCCGTGCGCGGCGCACTCGCGGAGCTCCCCGATCCGCAGCGCGTGGCGCTCGAGCTCTCGTACTTCGAAGGCCTTTCGCAATCCGAGATCGCCGCCAGGCTCAACGAGCCCCTTGGTACGATCAAGACGCGGATGCAGCTCGGAATGAAGAAGCTGCGCGACCGGCTGCAGGCGTTTCACTGATGGGACACGAAGAGTACGAGTCGATCGCGGCGCTGGACGCCATCGGAGTCGCGACGGCGGACGATGCGGCGGCGCTTCGTGCTCATCTCTCCCAATGCATCCCCTGCCGCAAGGCGCGCGAGGAATATGGTGAAGCTGCGACGTCGATCGCTCTGTCGCTGGAACCGGTGACGCCGCCGCGCGATCTGCGCGCGCGCGTCGTGGCGGCGCACGAGCTATCGCGGCGCGGCAGTCCCTGGTGGCTCGCCGTCGCGGCGACGCTGTTCCTCGCGCTGTGGGGATGGCGCGAGCTGGGAATCCGCGCGGCGCGCGAGAACGATGCGTCGCAGTCCGCCGAGATCGCGCAGCTTCGCGAAGAGAACTCGCTCCTCGCGCAGCGCAACGAGAAAATGTCGTCCGAGATTGTCGCGCTGTCTGCAGAAGGGACGCGCACGATCGCGCTGGCAGGGCAGGAAGTCGCGCCGTCGGCGTCGGCGAAAGTTTTTCTCGAGCCCGAGCGCCGGCGCGCGATCGTCTTCTTCCACGCCCTGCCGGCGAACCCCGGCGACAAGAGCTACCAGCTCTGGATCATCCCCGCCAACCAACCGAAGCCGGTGAGCGCCGGCGTCTTCGATGTGACGCGCGCCGGCAACGCATCGATCGTGATCGAGAACCTCCCGCTCGCGACGGAGATCAAAGGCCTCGCCGTGACACTCGAGCAAAAAGGCGGCGTCGACCAGCCGACGAACACGAAGTTCTACGTCGCCGGTAACGCGCTCTAAAAAGCAGAAAGCAAAAAGCAGAAAGCAGAAATGTTCCCGTCATCCTGAGCGAGAGCGAACGATCTCAAATGCGACGCTTGTAATTTGAGACCCTTCGTCGTCTTCGCGACGCAGGGTGACGAAAGCATTTCTGCTTTTTGCTTTCTGCTTTTTGCTTTACAACCCGACGATGTTGTAGCCGCTGTCGACGAACATGATCTCGCCGGTGATCGACGACGACATCGGCGACAGCAGGAACAGGCCGGCGTTGCCGATCTCTTCGAGCTCGACGTTGCGGCGCAACGGCGCGCGCTCGGCGTGATGGTGCAGCATCGACGTGAATCCCTTGATGCCGCGCGCGGCGAGCGTGTTCACGGGCCCCGCCGAGATCGCGTTGACGCGCACGTTGCGCGGACCGAGGTTCGCGGCGAGATAGCGAACGCACGCTTCGAGTGATGCCTTCGCCACACCCATCAGGTTGTAGCCTTCGACCGCTTTCTCCGCGCCGTAATACGTCAGCGCGCACACCGAACCGCCGCCCGATTTCTCGAACAGCGGCAGCGCCGCGCGCGTGAGCGCGACGAGCGAATACGCGGAGATGTCGTGCGCGGTCTTGAAGCCCTCGCGCGACGTGTTGACGAAGTCGTTCTCGAGATCCTCGCGCGGCGCAAACGCCACGGAGTGCAGCAATGCGTCGAGCCGTCCGAGCTCTTTGTCGACGGATGCAAACACGGAGTCGATCTCCGCATCGTTCGTCACGTCGCACGGAAGGACGAGCGAGTCCGGCAGCGTATTCGCGAGCGAATCCACGCCGTCTTTCAATCGCTCGCCTTGATATGTGAACGCGAGCCGCATCCCCTCGCGCGACAACGCCTGCGCGATGGCCCAGGCGATGGAACGCTTGTTGGCGACGCCGAAAATCAGTCCCGTTTTTCCGTCGAGCAAGCCCATGCGCGGGATGATATCGCGGCTGCGCCGGTGGGCGGATGGCGGATGGCTCGACCTTCGAACTTCAGCCTTTTGCCATCCGCGATCGGCGCAGCCGCCCACTGCCATCAGCGAAGCCGCCGACAGCGCAGCTACACGTGCCGTCGCACTTCCTCGTCCATCCGTCCCGTGATCATCTTGAAGACCATCACGTAGTCGGCGGCGAGGGAGTAGAACGGGTGGCCGAACGTGGCGGGCTTGTTGTGCTCGACGAAGAAGTGGCCGTACCAGGCGAAACCGTATCCGACGACGGGCGCAGCGAGGAAGAACCACGCGCTGACAGTGACGCCGAGGACGATGCAGACGAGGACGAGCGTCGAGCCGATGAAGTGCAGGATGCGCGTGCGCGGAAGCGAATGCGCGCGCACGTAATACGGCCAGAAATCGGTGAAGGAACGGATGTCCATCGGGTCAGGCTCGATTTTCGCACGAATTCACACTTCACCATGACGCAGGATTTCCAGGAGCTTCTGAAAGAGATCTTCGGCGAGCCGATCAGCCGCCTCACGCAATTCCAATCCGACAAGCTCGCGAAGCTGACCTCGCGCGTGCAGGACCTCGCACGCGAAGCGGTGAAAGACGAGCTCGCGAAACTGCACCAGGAGATCGGCGAGCTCCGCTCGCGCGTCGCGCGACTGGAACAGGAGCGTGCGGAGAAGGCGGCCGAGTCGCTAGAAGCGTCGTTTTAGAACGCGTACCCCAGCGTAATGAAGTACACGAACGCGCGGTCGTAACTTCGGCGGCGGAACGGGAAGCCGACGTCGACGCGCAGCGGGCCGACCGGCGAGAGGTAGCGGATGCCGAGGCCGCCGCCGTAGCGGAGGTCGTCGAAGCGGATGTTCTTCGTCGACGCGTAGACGTTGCCGGCGTCGATGAAGAGCGCGCCGCCGACGGAGTCGAAGATCGGGAAGCGGTATTCGGCGTTGAAGAGCAGGAGGCCGCTGCCGCCTAACGGAAGAATGGTGGAACTGCCGGGACGGCGCAGCAATGTCTGCTGGCAGTCGGATCCTTCCGATACGTCCGTGCACAAATTGCCGAGCAAGTCGGGCGCGAAGGCGCGATGCGTGTTCTCGCCGCCGGCAGTGAAGCGCTCGGACAGAGGCACGTCTTTGTCTTCGGTGTCGCCGAGAGGTTGGATGAAACCGACACGTCCCGACAGCGCGATGACGGTCCGCGCGCTGAGCGGGATGTAATAGGCACCCTGCACATACTCCTTCATGAAGTTCGCTTTCGCGGAGATGAACGGGAAGGCGTATTCGACCGACGCGCTGGTGAAGAAGCCGTGATGCGGATCGATGATGTCGTCGCGCGTGTCCCAGAAGAACGTCGGCGCGATACTGGAGATCTGAATGTCGCCGAGCGAGCGATCGAGTCCTTCGACCGGCTCTCCGGTCTTGACCAGCGAGCAGATGTCGCCTTCCTGTTCGATGATGCAGTCGGAGATTTTGTATTCGTAACCGATCGACCAGCGCGTGCGTGAGAACGCGACTTTCGTCGCTTCGATCTTCGCGCCGCGCTGCTGGATGTGCGTCGCCGAGCGCGTCTTATCGTCGGCCTGATAGACCTGCACTTGCAGCGGCACGTCCCAGCGGCTGATGAACGGCTCGCGATAGGTGAGGAACGCTTCCTGTTCGTCGCGCGAGAAGACGGTCTCGAGTCCGAGGTAGCGGCCGGTGCCGAAGAGATTGCGATGCGCGGCGGCGAGCGCGAGGCGCTCATGCAACCGTCCGCCTTGGCCCGGCTGCGCGCGCACGAATCGCAAACCGACCGATCCGCTGAGCGTGAGGTTCTTTCCTTCTTCGACGGAGATGACGACGTCGCGATCGGAGACGCTCGTCCCGGCCTGCTCGGGCTGGACTTCGACGCGCTGGAAAATGCCGAGGCGGTAGAGCTCGCGCTGCGCTTCGAGCACCGACGTGTAGCTGAACGGATCGCCGGAGTCGAGGTTCGACTTGCGCAACACGACTTCGTCTTTCGTGTACGTGTTGCCGCGCACGATCACCTGATCGACGTGCACCTGCGGTCCCTCGGTGATCACGTACGTCACTTTGGCGTCGGTCTTGTCGTCGCTCAGCTCGATCCGCGGCGCGACCTGCACTTCGGTGTAGCCGCGATCGGCGTAGTACGACTGCAGGTTCACGACGTCCTGGTGATACATCTGCGGATTGAGCGGCTTGCCGGCCTCGATCTGGATGTCCGGCAGTTTGGCCTTTCCGAACTTTTCATTTCCCTCGATCGCGACCTGCGTCACGACCGTCTGCGGCCCTTCGGTGATCGGGAAGTTCACCGTCATCGTCCCGGCCGCATCGTTCGTCGCGACCTGCGGCGTGTCCACCACCGCCTCGGAGAATCCGTTCAGGCGGTAATACGACTCGATCGCATCGCGGTCGCCGCTCAACTGCTGCGACGTGACGCCGTGTCCGCGGCGGAAGATCGATCCGATGATGCGCGAGAAGAAGCCGACCTTGGTCGTGGTCTGCACGAGCGGCTGGAGCTCTTTCGCGGGCAGCTGCCGGTTGCCGCTGAACGTGACCGCGGCAAGCTCGTACTGTTTGCCGGGACTCACTTTGAACGTCGTCACCCACGTGCCGTCTACGACTTCGCTCTCGGTGTCGACCGCGGCGTTGTAGAAACCCTTCTGCTGATACGCGTGCACGATGTCGTCGGCCGCTTTGTCGACCGCGTCTTCGCTGTACTCCGCGTTGCGGCGGCGGAATGGAAGCAGCCGGCGCACGGCGCTGCGCGGCACGCCGGCGACTTCGACGCGCACTTTCGGCCCGGCGACGGCGCGATAGCGCAGCGTCACGGTGTGCGAGGCGGCGTCGTACTTGTAGTCGAGGAAGTCGACGTCCGCGCGGCGGTGCTCGCGGCGCACCATGAACGTCTTCATGCGATCGGCGTCGAGACGCGCATCGCGCAGACGGAAGACCGCGCCGCTGCTGCGCTTCATCTCCGCGATGAGCGTCTTCACATCGAACGGACGCACGTCGCCTTCGAGCACGACGTTGGCGACGCGCGCGAGCGGACCAGGCGTGACATGGAACGTGACGTCGGCGGTGCTGCGCGCGCGGTTGAACGACGTCTCCGGATCGACGGTCGCCTCGAGATAGCCGTTGCGATTGAGCATCGACTGGATCGCGCGCGCGCTGTCGTCGACGGCATCGAGCGAGAGCACCTCGCCGGTGCGAATCGTGACCTCGCGCTGCGCCGACGTGCGGTCGCTTCCTCGGATGCCGGGGATGAAGATCTCGTTGGTGCGATAGTTGAGGAATAGCGAGAAGGTGAGGACGATGCCGTTGTCGGCGGGCGCGGCGTCGACGCGCACGTCGCGGAAGTTGCCGCTCGCGTAGAGGTTCTTGATCGACGACTGCAGCTCGCGAATCGTCACCGGCATTCCCGGCTTGAGCGTAACGAAGTCGTCGACGCGCGAGGTGTCGAACCGCGCGTCGGCGTGGAAGTCGATGCGCGTGATCGGACGCGTGTCGGCGGCGCGCACGTTGACCGCGGTCGTCGACGGCGCGCGCGTTTGCGCGACCGGTTGAGAGTCGGCGGTCTTGATCGTCGCCGCCGTCGCGAAGTTCTCTTCTTCCTCCGCTTCGCGCGAGCCGAGGCGCCAGTGCGCGTCGTAGCGGCGGCGGAAGCGCGCGTCGAGACGGTACTCGTCGGTCTCGTCGCGCGTGAGCTGCAGCGTGTAGTTGCGATTGACGACCCACTCCAGCGCCTGCCGGCTCTGGTTGTTGTCGAGGTTGTAGACCATGAGGAAGCGCAGCGAATTGGAGAGGCGCTTCTCGAACGTCACCTTGCGTCCCGGTCCCGAGCCGGTGTCGAGGAGACCGGGATCGTAGGTGAACGAGTCGACGAACGGCAGCACGCGCGATGCGAGCGCGCCGAAAAGCGACTGATACAACAGCGACTGTCCCATCAGTCCCGCCGATCCCGGTTGCGTCGCACCGCCGCGCGTGCCGAGTCCGCCGAAGCCGAGAATCGAGAAGAGCGTGATGTCGCTCGCGGGAGGATCGCTGGTGATCGTCGGCGTCATGCGATCGAGCGTGCCGGTGAGATTGACCGTGACGTCGAGCGGTCCGCTTTCAATTTCGGAGAGATTGCCGGCGACCGTGCCTTCGATCGTGACGTCGAAGAAGGGATCGATGCGGAACGGATTCTGGAACGCGATCGTGCCGCGCACGAGACGGTAGTCGACGTTCTGAATGATGACCGTGCCGCCTTCGTCGAGCGTGACCTCGCCGAGGATGATCGGCGCGGCGACGGTGCCGGTGACGTCGAGCGTCGCGCTGCCGGTGACGGTGGCGATGTTGTTGTTGACGGCGAGCGTGCCGGGCGCGGTGAGACGGATGTTGAGCTGGATGCGGTCCTGCCACGATGCGCTCGCGACGGGAACGACGCGGCTGCGCGAGAGGATGACGTTGAGCAGCGTCTGCTGGATGTCGAAGTCGCGGTAGTAGAGCGCGCGCGTGACGTCGACGTCGCCGGTGATCGCCGCGCGCTCGAGATCGCCGGAGAAGAGCAGATTGAAATTGCCTTCGATGGTGATGCCTTCGTAGTAGCGCAGCGCGACGTTCGTGCCCTGGAGCGTGATGCGCGCGCGCTGCGGCTTCATGCCGGCGAGCGTGATCGAGCCGCCGAGGATGACGCTGCCGCCGCCGACCGTCGCGCGAATCGATTCGATCTCGATGCGATCTCCGCGGAAGCGCAGACGTCCGTTGATCTCGTCGATGAGTTGCGGGAAGCCGGCGAACTTGATCTGCGCGTCGGCGAGATCGATCGTGCCGGTGAGCTGCGGGCTCGTGATCGCGCCGGCGATGGAGAGCGCGACGTCGGCGTGTCCGTCGGCGCGCATGTCTTTCGCGAAGAGCTGCAGCAGCGCCGCTTCGATGCGGCCCTTCACGTCGACGTTCATCCGCTTGTCGCCGACGAGATCGGCGTAGCCGGTGACGGCGAACGACGCGTCTTCGCTGGCGAGCGCGAACTCGTCGAAGGAAATGCGGCCGTTGCGCAGCGTGATGCGCAGCGGCTGCGGTGTTTTGAATTGATGATCGCCGAGCTTGAGATTGAACTCGGGTGCGGTTGCTTCGACGACGAGCGCTTCGATCGGCGTCAGTTTCCCGCCGAGCTTCAAGTCGAGCGTGATGTTTCCCAAAGCGGGCAGCGATGCGGTCGCAGGCGACAACGCGACCGCGCGCGCGAGGTCGGTGATGACGACGCGCACGTTGCCGTCGATCGCCATGTCCTGACCGACGCTGCCTTCGCCGTCGATCGTGACGATGTCGGCGATCGATCCTTTGACGATCAATCGTCCGCCGCGAATGGCGATGTAGAGCGACGGCGGCGCGGAGCCGGGAGGAAGCGCGAGCCCTTTCAGCGTCGCGCCTTCGAGCGTCGCCTCGACGACGAGCTCCGGCTTGTCGAAGGTTCCGGCGCCGGTCGACTTCAACACGAGACGTCCGCCGAGGACGTTCTGCAGGCTTTCGAGAAGTTTGATTTTCGAGAGGTCGATCGACGACGACGAGATCGTGTAGCTGAACTGCTGTTTGCCGAGGTCGAGCTCCGCTTCGCCGCGAATCTCGCCGGCCGGCGCGCGCACGATCAGATTCGTCGCGCGCATGCGTCCCTTCGTGAACGTGATGTCGGCCTGCGCGAGATCGACCGCCTCTCCCATCACGACGCCTTTGCGGATCGTCACGCTGCCGGAGCCTTCGAGCGATTCTTTGCGGCCGGCGATTTTCAGCGTGCCGGTCAGCTCGCCGGTCACCGGGATGTTCGCGAAGTCGAGGAACGACGCGATGTCGGCGAGCGGGAAATTGTTCGCGGCGATGCCGAGGTCGAACGTGACGTTGCCTTCGCCGGGAGCCCAGTGCACGGTACCGTCGAGTTTGAGCGTCGCGTCGGCACGTTTGATGGTCAGGCCGACGAATGTCGCGCGTCCGTCGTCGGGCGAGCCGGCGATGATCAGTTTGCCGGTCGCGTAGCCCGCGCCGATCTTCATGTCGATGCCCATCGCGTCGATCGTGCGTTGCGCGGGATAGCCGTTCGCGTCGACGGCGATGTCGAAGACGGGACTCGGACCGCTTTCGGGGAACGCGAGCGTGCCGTTGAGCGCGAGCGTTCCGCCAGCATCAGAGAAGACGGCGCGATCGAATGTAAGCATGCTGCGGCGGCCGTCGTAGCGGAGATCGAGATTCGCTTCGCCGAGAAGGACGTTGTTGTACTTCACGCCGCTGCCGCTGACATGCGCGACGAGCTGCGGCTTGTCGATCGGACCTTTAATCTCACCGTTGATCGTGCCGCTGCCGCCGAGGCCGAGCAGCTTGAAGTCGGATTTACCGGCGGAGTGCGCGAAGTTGTACGCGAGCCGATCGAGCTCGGAAAAATCGTTGCTGCGGATCGCGGCCTTCCAGTCGAGCACCGCGCCTTCGATCTTCATCGCGCCGGTGAGGCTGATGTTCGACCGGTCGGTGTCGAGATCCATCTTGCGGAAGATCACGCTGCCGCGATCGAGCGCGTAATCGAGCGAGCCGCTGATCGGAATCGCGTACTTCGCGTTCGAGAACGACATCGCGGTCTTCGCGAGCCGCGCCGTTCCTTCGCCGCTGCCTTCGAGAATCTTGTCCTTGTTCCAGCGATAGGAGAGATTACCGGTCGCCGCGGTGCGCAGTCCCGTGTCCTTGATCGTCCAGTCGCCGAAGAGTTTCTCGAGCGAGATGCCGTAGTAGCGGAGATCGGCTTTCATCGGATACGGCTCGCCGAGTTTCTCGAGCGCGTAATCCGCGGCGATCGTGCCGCCGCCGTAGCTGGCCTTCTCGATCTTCACGGCGAGCTTGTTTCCGTTGACGTCGATGCTGCCCTTCGCGTTCGCGAGCTCGTACACGTCGGCGACGATGTGCGGCGTGACGAAGCCGCCGGTGAGGCGGTACTCGCCCTGCTGTCCTTTCAGCTGCGCGTCGAGCGTGATGAGGCCCGCGAGCTTCGGCTGCACGCGGAAAATCTCGCGCACGCGCTCGAGCGCGAGATGCGCGCCGATGTGCAGGTCGTACGCGCCTTCGCTCAGCGGATTGACCTCGCCGGAGACGAAGGCCTCGACGCCGCGTCCGCGCAACGCGATCGTCTGCAGCGCGAGAATGCCAGGCGTGAAGCGGAATCCGCCGCGCATGTCGACGTCGAACGGCATGTTGTCCTGGATGCGCAGCGTGACTTTCGGACTGTTGAGGATTCCGGCGTAGAGATCCTGCGCGCGCGTGATCGTCAGTTTCGACTCGAGTTTCTGCGCGAACATCGCGATGTCGTTTTTGCGATCGTAGAAGCTGAACGCGCCGTCATGCACGAACACGTTGCCGACTTCGAGATGCACGATCTCTGCGCTGCTCTTCGGTCCCGTTTTCCATTTCGGAAAGTTGTTCGTGCCGTCGGGGAAGATCTCGAACCAGAGCTTCGGGCGGATGATGTCGATGCGTCCGACTTTGATGCGCCGTCCCCAGAACGATTCGACGCCGCCGACGATCTCGATCTGCTTGACGGTGGCAAAGTCTTTGGAGATGCCGCCCGGCGCGTTGGAAATGCGAATGTCAGTGGCGATCACGCGCATCGGCCGCGAGCGGATGATCGTGACTTTGCCGATCGTGACTTCGCGTCCGAGCCGCTCCTCGAGCGTCTTCTCGATGCGCAGGCGAACGAGGTCGGCGAAGCTCGCGGTGCCGAGGTAAATCCAGCCGCCGCCGATGACGATGAGGAGCAGAAGAAAGATGCCGCCGAACAAAAAGAAGATCGTTTTGAGACAGCCCCACATCGGACCGCGGCGCTGTCGTTCGCGCGCCGAACGGTGGTGCCCTTTCTGGGGCGGCAACAGGGGGTCTGCCGGATCTTCGACGTTCATGAACGGGGGCGGGTCGGCACGGCCGACTGCGTTCTGTTGCGCTTGCTAATCGCGAGCCACGAGAAACAGGTCACGGAGGTTGTTTCCGGACGGCGCAATCATAATCGGCTCACCGATTTGCGTGGCAATCCGCAGAGAGTCTGACGCAGCGAGGGCGGCTTCCCATTCCGGACTGCCGCCGATGTTGTCACGATGCGGCAAATAGATGCCGGCGACGCCGCTGTTGCCATCCACGCCATCCGAGCTGGCGAACAGCGCCTCGGCGGTACTGCGCATGGCGAAGCGGACGGCGAGCTCGGTACAGCGTCCGCCTCGGCCGGGACCTTTGATTTTGACGGTGGGCTCGCCGCCGGCGACGATTTCTTTTTGTTGCGCGAGCAGCGATGCCGCTTCTTCAACGTCGCATTCGATTGGATCCGGCAACCGTTGCGCGCCCATCAACTCCGCGGCGGTCGATGTCAGCGTGTCGTTGTCGGCGATGAGGATCATGTTGCGCGTGCTTGGTCCCGATGCAACGTCTTCGAGTCGTCCGCGCGAAACATCGGAATACACCAGTGTCGCAACATTGCCGCGCACACGCTCACCGAGTTTTCCGCCTTTGATCGCAGAGAGTTTTTTCCGCTCCGCGTTGATCGGGCCGATCGCCAGACCCGACGCAATGAGCTGCGCGTTGCGCTCGATCAACTCGTCCTCGCTGTGTCCCGCGAGCGGAACTTCGACGCACGCCGATCCGCCGCCGGAGACGAGAAAGAGAATGTCGCGATGCGCGTCGACGAATTCGACGAGCGCGCGTCCCGCTTCGAAACTCGCGCGCGTCATTTGCGGATGACCGCCGACGTGAATCTCGACATGCATTGTGGAGCGGCGGCCGCTTCGGCCGCCGGATTCTCGCGAGTACCGGCGGCCGGGAGCGGCCGCCGCTCCACCAGGCAACTTGTATCCCTCCGGAATCGCAACGAACGCGCTCTCGACGTCGTGCACTGCCGCAACGCCATCGAGCAACGCACCGGCGCACTTGCCGATGGCGACGATGTTGGACGGCAGGCTGGAGAGCCTGCCCCACACGCGCTGCACCATTTTTTCCGGAGCGCAGCGCTCGAGCGTTGTGAGATAGATCGCTTTCAAGTCCACCGCACGGCGATTATCCTCGTGTCGTGCCTCGCCGCCATCTCCGTACGCGCGTGCTGCTGCTCACGGCGGCATTCGCCGCCGCGCTGTTCGCGATCGCGTTCGGACTGAGCTGGCGCGCGCGCGAGTCGCAGCAGCGCTGGTCGCGCCTCATCTCCGTCGAGACGAAAGCGGTGACGACGCTCGAAGAAGTGATCCGCGCGCAGAACGCGTTTCACGCGCGGCACGAGCCGGCCGAGCACTATCGCGTCGTGTTGCAAATCGTCGAAGGCGAAGCGGTGGGACCGTTGCGCGCGCGTATGAGCGTGTACCGCGCGACGCTCAGCGACGCCGCGTCGCGCGCGGTCGTCGATGAGGCGCAGCAGATGATCGACGCGCACAAGTCGGAGATCGCGCGGCAGCTTCCGCAGCTCGAGCGCGAGTCGCAGTCGCTCATGCTGATCGGACTCGCCGTCGCGTGGATCGTCGCGATCAGTTCCTTCGCAGCCGTGCAGATCACGCTGCGCAACGTCGTGCGTCCGATCGAAGAGTTGTCGTCCGCCGCCGATCGCATCGCCTCCGGCGATCTCGCCGCCACCGCTCCCGTTGCCGGCGATCACGAGATCGCGACGCTCGGCGTCGCGTTCAATCGCATGGCCGGCGAGCTGAAGGCGCGCGCGCGCACCGACGACCTCACCGCGCTGCCGAACTTCCGCGCGTTCCGCGAGCACATCGACGCGGAGCTCGAGCGCGCGGACCGCTATCCACAATCGATCGGCGTCCTCGTGCTCGATCTCGATCGCTTCAAGAAATACAACGACGCGTTCGGACATCTCGCAGGCAACGACGCGCTGCGCCGCGTCGCGCAGACGATTCGCGAGACCGTGCGCACGGTCGACTTTCCTGCGCGCTACGGCGGGGAAGAATTCGCGGTCGTGCTGCCGCAAGTCGATCCGGCGTCGCTTGCGACAATCGCGGAACGCATCCGCGCGAACATCGAGGCGCTCCCCGCACCGCCCGACGGCTCCGCGATCACGGTGAGCATCGGTGCTGCGATGTTTCCGCGCGACGGCCTCAAGCCGGAAGCGTTGTTTCAGATGGCGGACGAGCGTTTGTACGAAGCGAAGCGCGCGGGACGCAATCGCGTCGTTACGACGCTTCCAGCTGCGCGATCAGCTTCACCAAAGACCGCGTGACCGCCTGCAGCTCGCGCTCCGACAACTCGCCGTCCGACAGCGCGCTCACCCACTGATCGTACGAGGGGCGCAGCCGATCGACGAGCGCGCGGCCGCGGCGCGTCAACGACACGCGCGACGATCGCAAATCGTTCGGATCTCCGCTGCGGTCGGCGAGGCCGACCTGCTCGAGGCGCGCGATCATGCCGGTCATGTTCTGCTTCGTGACCATCAGCCGGCGCGCGAGCGCGACGAGCGTGATCGCGCCGTCTTCCTCCGCCAGCGCGGCGAGGACGGTCCACTGCTGCGGCGTGATCTTCGCCTTCTCGAACAAGGGTCCGAGACGGCGGATGAAGAGATTGGCGAGTTGGATCACGCCGGTGACGAGGTCGCGATCGGCCATGGCTTGGTCAATGTATTGACCAGCAGGCGCCGTGTCAATCCATCAGAGCGCTGCTTTAAATATCTCTTTTCCCGCAAACATGACCGCGTCGCCCAGTTCTTCTTCGATGCGCAGCAGCTGGTTGTACTTCGCCATGCGGTCGCTTCGCGACGCGGAGCCGGTCTTGATCTGCCCCGCATTCGTCGCCACCGCCAGATCCGCAATCGTCGAATCCTCGGTCTCGCCCGATCGATGCGAGATGATCGATCGATATCCCGCGCGCTTCGCCATCTCGATTGCTTCCAGCGTCTCGCTGAGCGTGCCGATCTGGTTCACCTTGATGAGAATCGCGTTTGCGATCCCGCGCTCGATTCCCTTCTTGAAAATCTCGGGATTCGTGACGAACAGATCGTCGCCGACGAGTTGCGTGTTCGTTCCGAGCACGCCGGTCAGCGTTTCCCATCCATCCCAGTCACCCTCGGCCATCCCATCTTCGATCGAGATGATCGGGTACTTCTTCCGCAGGTCGACGTAGTAGTCGACCATGTCTTCACTCGAGCGGTCGACTTCTTCGAATTTGTACTTTTTCTTTTCGAAGAATTCGGACGCGGCGACGTCGAGCCCGAGGTAGATCTGTTCGGCGGCGCGATATCCCGCTTTGTCGATCGCGGCGAGGATGAGATCGAGCGCTTCCGCATTCGATTTCAGATCGGGAGCGAATCCCCCTTCGTCGCCGACCGCGGTCGTGAGCTTGCGATCGTGCAGAATTTTTTTCAGGTGATGGAACGTCTCGACACCGGCGCGCAGCGCTTCGCTGAACGTGTCGAAGCCGGCGGGGATGATCATGAACTCCTGGACGTCGAGGTTGTTGTCGGCGTGCATGCCGCCGTTGATGACGTTCATCATCGGCACGGGCAGCGTGCGCGCGCCGGCGCCGCCGAGATACAAAAACAGCGGCAAGCCCGCCGCTTCGGCGGCCGCGCGCGCGACCGCGAGCGAGACGCCGAGAATCGCGTTCGCGCCGAGGTTTGCCTTGTTGTCGGTGCCGTCGATCTGCTTCATCACCAGATCGATCATCACCTGCTCGCGCGCGTCCATTCCCTCGATCTCGCGCGCGATGATCTCTACGTTTTCGACGGCGTTGTGCACGCCCTTGCCGAGGTAGCGGTTCTTGTCGTTGTCGCGCAGCTCGAGCGCCTCGCGCGAGCCGGTCGACGCGCCGGACGGCACCGCCGCACGGCCTAACGCGCCGTTGTCGAGCAGACAGTCGACTTCGATGGTGGGATTGCCGCGCGAATCGAGGATCTCGCGCGCGAAGAGCTCAGTGATCTTGAACATGCAGCGCGCATTCTAGTGAGTTTATCCCGCGCGAAGACGCGGGATCTCTCGTGCACTTGCACGATCACTCCCATAGGCGCGGAACGCGCGGTATCACCGGAGATCCCGCGTCTGCGCGCGGGATAAAGTGAAACCTAAACCGGGCCGGCCTGCTGCGGCAGACGCGCGGCCTTCCAGGCGTTCCAGCCGCCTTTGAGCGCGGTCGCGTTCTTCACGCCGTGATTGTTGAGATCGAGCACGGCCAGGCCGCTGGTCTGTTCGGCGTCGCACGCGCAGTAGGTGATGATCATCTTGCCGGGAGGCAGTTCTTTGAACCGCGCAATGATCTGGCTGCGCGGAATGCTGAGCGCGCCCTTGATGTGGCCGAGCTGAAATTGCGTGTTGGAGCGGACGTCGACGATGACCGCCGAGCCGTTCGTGGCGAGGCGATACGCCTCTTTCTCGGAAATGCGCTTCACGTGCGCGACGGCCGCTTCGAGCGACGCCTGTTCCGCGGAGTTTTGCATCACCTTCGCGTTCGGTGCCGACTTCTTGTACTGGCCGGCGACGCCGATTGCAAACATGCACGCAGCGACGAGAGTCAGTGCTTTTCTCCAACCTTTTGTCATGGGGCTTAGTCCAATCCTTCGAAGAATCGATTGAAGCGCGGAACGAACCAGTGTTTGCGGTCGAGTGAGAACGCCACCGCCACCGCTTCGCCCACGATCCTGCGCCGCTCGATGAATCCGATGTAGCGGCTGTCATTGCTGTTGTCGCGATTGTCGCCGAGGACGAAGTAGTAACCCTTCGGCACCGTCTGCGGACCGAAGTTCTTCATCGACAGCATGGCCGGATACAACATGATCTTGTGCCGCCGGCCCCACAGATTCTCATCGAACACTTCCGGCGGTCCCTGCGGATCGTCGTCGGTTGCGGGCGGCGGCGGAGTCGACGTCTCGGATTGCTTTTGCAGCTTGCCGTTGACGAAGAGCTGGTTGTCGCGCAGCTCGACGATGTCGCCGGGGAGAGCGACGACGCGTTTCACGAGGCGCACGCCGTCGCGCGGAGAGAAGAGCACGACGATGTCGCCGCGCTTCGGATCGCCCCACTTCACGACGTCGATCGTCGTGAACGGGATCTTGAGGTCGTAGGCCAGCTTGTTGACGACCACGCGATCGCCTTCCTGGATCGTCGGCTTCATCGAGCCGGTCGGAACGTCGTTCCAGTCCGCCAGCGCGGAGCGCAACGAGCTGACGATGAGGATCATCAGCGCGAACACCCGGATCTCGTACAGGATCTTTTTCTTGTCTAGTGCCATGGCTCTCTCTGGTACGTCTGAGGCCCATGAACGTTGCGGAGGGCCGTTGTAATCCGGGGTGAGGGCCTCCCGGCCTCCGAGCCTCCCGGCCTCCAAGGAATCTAGGAGGCTTGGAGGCCAAGAGGCTTGGAGGCCAGGAGGCCCAGAGCAGCTACGCCACCTTGTCCCCGCCGATCAACTTCACTTTCGCCAGCAGCTCGTCCATCTTCATGCCCGACAGCGCTTCGAAGAGCGCGGGCACCTGGGCGGCGATGGTGGCAAGGTCGCCGGTAATCTTGTGCGCGCCGGCGGCGTTGCCGTCGCCGGTCGAGACGATCGTGATGCGGTCGACGTTCGCGAGCGGCGCGGCCATCGCCCTGACGACTTCCGGCATCTGCGTGATGAGGCGGTCGACGACGGCGGCCTGGTTCCATTCCTGGTATGCCACGGCTTTGACGTTCATCGCCTTCGCCTCGGCCTCACCTTTCTTGAAGATGATCTCGGCCTCGGCCTCACCTTCCGCACGCACCGAGTTCGCGCGGCCCTCCGCTTCGGTGATCAGGCGCTGGCGCTCCGCCGACGCGAGCGTCTCGATGCGCATGCGCTCCACTTCGGCGCCTTTCAACACCGTCGCGATCAGTTCCTTCTCGTGGCGCAGGATCTCGGCCTCTTCGACTTTGATCTGCTCCTGCTTCTGGATCTGCTGCACGCGCACCGACTCGGCGACGACCTGCTGCTCCATGATCTTCGACTGAATCTCGTAGGCCTTGTCGGCCTGCGCTTCCTGGCGCTTCGTCGTCTCGACGAACAGTGCCTTCTTGACGTCGAGGTCCCGCTGCGCCTCGGCCTGCGCGGCGAGTGACAGCGTCTCCGCGAGCACCCGCTGCTGATCGGCCTCGGCGCGTTTGATCGCGGCTTCACGCAACGCTTCGGCGCGCTTGATCGCCGTGTCGCGCTCCGCTTCCGCAGCCGCGATGTCGGCCATCATCTTGATGCGCACGATATCGGGGCGGCCCATGTTGGCGATGTAGTCGTTGCCGTCTTTCACCTCTTTGATGGTGAACGACACGACTTCGAGTCCCATCTTGTCCATGTCATCCGCACACGTCGAGCGCATGCGGTCGGCGACCATCTCCGGCTGCTTGACGATCTCCTCCACCGTCAGCTGTCCGATGATGCCGCGCAGGTGACCTTCCATCACGAGGCGGATGAGACCTTCACGCTGCGGAGGCGTCTTCGAGAGAAACTGCTCCGCCGAGGTGAGGATCGACTCCTGATCGCTCTTCACTTTGATCTGCGCGACCGCTTCGACCGTCACGGCCACGCCCTGTTTCGTGTAGAGGTCCTGCTTCGGTGCGACGTCGAACGACATCAGCTCCAGCGGCAGCGACTTCCAGCTGTGGATCATCGGGAAAATCAGCGTGCCGCCGCCCTTGATCACGCGCGTGCCGCCGACGCCGTAGACGATGAACGCCTCGTTCGGCCCGACCTTGCGATACATCTGGGCGATGAATCCGAGGAGCATCAACGTGCCCGCGACGATGCCCCCTACGACAAGCCAGGTTGAAAGTGTCAACATAGTTCCATGTCCTCCTCGCGCTCGTCATCCTGAGCCGCGAAGACAGCGAAGGATCTCAAGCCGCGTAGCTCGAGATCCTTCGGCCTCTTCGGGCCTCAGGATGACGATTCATTCGTGAGATCGTCGTACGGCACCACGTAGGCAATTCCTTTTTCGTATTTCGTGACGACGACCTCGGTGCCTTTGTCGATCGCGCGTCCGTCATCGCTGCGCGCGCCGCAGACGCGGCGCGCGCCGGAGTGCGTGAACACGATCTCGCCCGTACCGTCGCCGGCGCGGATCGGAATGACCGTGCGCGCGATGATGCCGGTCATGTTCAGCGACTCCGCGAGCGACTCGCGTCTCGAGAGAGCATTGATCGCCGAGTTGATGACCGCACCTCCGACGAGACCGATCACACTCGCGCCGGTGAGCTGGAGCGCGCTCGACCACGGAGTGAGGCGCTCGAGCAAAAGACCGCCGCCGCCGAACCACGTCAGAAACGCGGTGATCGCCGCGGCGTTGATCATCGACGTCTTCGCGCGCTTCGGCGCCGCGTGACGAATCCCGCGCGGCAGATGCAGCACGCGATGTCCGTGAAAGACGTGATCGAACACGTTCACGCGCTCCAGACCGGAGACGAACGAGACCACGGAGAGTCCCAGTCCGGCGATGAAGCAAATGATGAATAGCGACGTCATAGTTCCTCGGTTACTCGGTTACGCGGTTACGCGGTTACGCGGTTACGCGGTTACGCGGTTACGCGGTTGCGCGGTTGCGCGGTTTTGCTGCGTGACCGCGCGACCGCGCAACTGCGCAACCGGTCACCTCCGCCTCTTTCGTGTAATACCCACCGCCTCGATGTCCGCGATCAGCCGTTCCATCAGCTGGCGGTTCTCGACGATCGAGCCGAACCACACGAGGCAGTCGCGCGAGTTTTCGTGTTTGGCGATTCGCAGCAATGCCTCGCTGAGCGTCGGATCGGCGGCGAATTCCTCCGATCCGTCGATCAACCAGAGATCGAGCTGGTCGTCCAGGCCGTGACGCGGCTTGTGCGGGTGATGCTCTTCGAGATCGTCGACGAGATATCCCGGATGTACTTTGAAGAACCGCGCGAGCGCCAGCCGCGTACCGCTCGTCAGATGCGGACGCGCGCCGCTCTCGAGCTGCGAGAGATACGACTGGCTGATCTTTCCTCCCAGCTCCTCGCGCACCCCCTTCGATACCTCGGCCTGCGTCAGTTCCCGCCCCAGCCCGCGGCTGAATCCCGCGAGCGCGCGCATCTTTGCCAGCTTCTGTCCCAGCGTCATTGCAATTTGCAATATATTGCCGATTGTAATATTCGTCAAGTGCCGGTACAGTGACAGTCAGCCGTCACCCTGAGCCGCGAAGACGACGAAGGGTCTCAAACCTCGCTGATCGCGATTTGAGATCCTTCGCTTTGCTCAGGATGACGGACAGAACGCGACGCCATGTCTCATCAACAGAGTGTGTTGGACCTCAAGGCGCTGGTGCGCTCGTTCCACTCGCTGATCGCCATCGAGACGGTCGAGGAGGAGAGAGTGCGGGCGATCCTCAGCGAGGTTGCCGAGAGCCTGCAGCTGCCGTTCTTCGAATGGTCGGTGACGGCCGGCTTCCATCGCGGCTACGGATCTGCGATCGGCAACACGCAGGAAGCACTGGGTGCGCTCAAGCACATGGCCGAGCTGCAGCATGACGCGATCTACATGCTCAAGGATCTCTGCCCGCATCTCACGAAGCCGGAGACGACGCGCGCGCTGCGCGAGCTCGCGGCGAAGCTGACGCACACCGCGTCGGCGATCGTGCTGACCGGCGAGCCGATCGAGCTGCCGCGCGATCTCGAGGCGATGGCCGTGCGCTTCACGCTGGAGCTGCCGGATGAGGGCGAGCGGCGCGACGCGGTGCGGCGCGTAGTCGACGCGATGAAAGCGCGCCAGCCGGTGCAGGTGGATTTGTCGCGCGACGACGCGCAACACCTCATCCAGGCGCTGGCCGGTCTCACGCTGCAGCAGACGCGCACCGTGATCGCGCAGGCGATCGTCGACGACGGGAAGCTCACGCCGCTGGACATCGATCAGGTGATCCGCGCGAAGGGCGAGATCATCGATCGCGGCGGACTGCTGGAGTTCTTTCCGCTCGAAGACAATCACTTCGAGCTCGGCGGATTCGCGCGCTTGAAAGAGTGGCTCGCGAATGCGCAGACGGGGTTCACCGCGGAAGCGAAAGCGCTCAACCTGCAGGCGCCGAAGGGCGTGCTGTTCGCGGGCGTGCAGGGCTGCGGCAAATCGCTCGCCGCGAAGTTCATCGCGCGCGAGTGGAAGCTGCCGCTGCTCAAGCTCGAAGCGGGACGGCTGTACGACAAGTACGTCGGCGAGTCGGAGAAAAACTTCCGGCGCGCGACGACGGTCGCGCAGGCGATGGCGCCGGTCGTGTTGTGGATCGACGAGATCGAGAAAGCATTCGCGTCGACGACCGCGGCCGACGCGGACGGCGGACTGTCGCAGCGTCTGTTCGGATCGTTTCTCACCTGGCTGCAGGAAAAAGAAGACGGCGTGTTCGTCGTCGGCGCGGCGAACGACGTCAACCGCCTCCCGCCCGAGTTGCTGCGCAAAGGACGCTTCGACGAGATCTTCTTCGTCGATCTCCCAACGAGCGCGGAGCGCGAGACGATCTTCGCGATTCATCTCCGCTCGCGAAAGCAGGACGTTGCGCGCTTCGATCTCGCGCAGCTCGCGGCGGCCGGCGAAGGGTTCAGCGGCGCGGAGATCGAACAGGCCGTGATCGCGTCGCTCTACTGCGCGCTGCGCACGAAAGCGCCGCTGACGACGGAGGCGCTGCTCGACGCGCTGCGCACGACCGTGCCGCTGTCGGTGGCGCGGCATGAAGACGTGGAGCGGCTGCGGCGATTTTCCGAAGGGCGATTCACGCCGGTGGCGTGACTTCCAAAGCCACCACCACCAGCGTCAGATCATCGGCCAGCTCGCCGCCGCTGAACGCGGTCGCGGCGCCGGCGATGCGCTCCTGCAGTTCGCTCGCGCTCGCGTTGCGATGCATGCTCACCAGCTCCTCGATGCGCTCCTCGCCGAACATCTCTCCGTCGCCGCCGCTCGCTTCGGAGACGCCGTCGGTGAAGAGCACGAGCCGGTCGCCCGTGGCGATCGCGGTTTCTTTCTCCGTGTACGCGTCGTTGCGCAGCAGGCGCGAGAACGCCGGTCCGCCGTCGCTGAGCCGCTCGATGGTGCCGTCAGTGTGCGCGAGCACCGGCGCGTTGTGGCCGGCGTTGCACCAGCGCAAACGCATCGACGCGGTGTCGATCGTCGCGTAGAAAAACGTCACGAATCGTCCGCCGGTGAGGCTCGAGACCACCACGCGCCGCACGCGCTCGCACAAGTCGCGTGGGCTACCGCTCGCCGACGCGCGCACCGCCGCCTGCAGGCCCGACATCGTGAGCGCCGCCGACATCCCCTTGCCCGCGACGTCGCCGATGCACACCGCCAGCTCGGTGTCGCTCAGCTTCAGCATGTCGTAATAGTCGCCGCCCATCGTGCGCGCGGGCTGCCACGTGCCGCTCAGCTCCAGTCCCGCCACGCTCGGCATCTCTCGCGGCAGGAGGCTCTCCTGGATCGCGCGTGCCTGTTCGTAGTCCGCTTCCTCGCGCTGCTGGCGGATGCGGTCGATGCCGATGTCGAGTTGATCGGCAACGCCGCGCAAAAAGTCGATGTCTTCGACGTCGAACGCCGCGCCGTTGAGCTTCGCCGCCAGCGCGATGAATCCGTTGACCGGAGTTCCGGGCGTGTTGACCGGAACGATGAGCACCGCTTCCATCCGCTTGAGCGCCGCCGCCGCGTCCTCCGGCAGCGCGTGCCGCGACGGATCGAACGGACGGTCGAGCGGCAACAGCGGCGCGCGGCGCATGCGCATCGTTCCGATCACCGAGTCCGCGAGTCCTACTTTCGCCGCGGCGACGAACTCCTCGTTGCGCGTCACGAACATCGCGACCGCACGGTTTTGCAGCGCGTGTTGCGTCTTCTCCGCGGCCGACGTGAGGAATGCGCCAAGGTCGTTCGCGGACAGAGTGTCGGCAGCGATCGCGCGCAGCGCTTCCGGATAGTCGTACTTGTGGCGAAACAGGTTGCGGTCGACGAGCGTCTGCAGCTTGTTGCGCAGCGGCACGACCACCAGCGCGACGACGAGCGTCGACGCGATCACCATCGTCTGATTGCGCACGCCGGCGACGCTCACCAGCAGCGTTCCGATCCCGCCAACCAGCACGAGATACATCACGATGATCGCGCCGGTGAGAAACGCGTACGCGACGGTCTTGCGGATGATGATGTCGATGTTCATCAGCCGGTACTTCAGGATCGCGAACGCGAACGAGATCGGGATCAGCAGATAGGCGACCACGGGGATCATGCCGACGAATTCCGCCGCATGCATCCATTCGCGCATCGATCCGCCGGAGCTCAGGAGGTAGAGCGAGATGACTTCCGTGATGACGAAGATCATGATCTTCGTCAACAGCGCGATGAGCGTTCCCCACAGCGGCCACTTCACCTGCCGCCGCTCCTCCGGACCGGACTCGCGGTACGAGCGATAGAGTGCGATGCAGGTGAAGATCGGAAACGCGGCGACCACGAGGATCGGAGCCACCGCCGTGAATATGCCGATCCCGACAGCGACGTACTTCCAACCCAGCGCATTGGTGATGCGCGTCGCGCCGAGAAGGACGCCGGCCATCGCGAAAAGCGACGCGATCGGCCGATTCCAGAACGCGCGCCAGCCTTCGCCGCGTCCCTTGCGGACGACCCACCAGGCCACGCTCATCCCGATCAATGCCAGCGCACCCGATCCGACTTTCAACGCCAGATCGATTTGATCGCTGGCGCTTGCTTTGACGGCAAGAACGGATTGCGCCAGCGCGATCATGGCGAAGAGCAGGACCGCCACGATCGGAAGGCCATACACCCACCGCAGCACGCGCGGCGACTTTTGGATGACCGGCCGCTCGCGCGGAAAGACGAGCGCGAGGTGCAGCACGATCGGCACAAAGGCGAAGCCGGCCACGGCCAAAGCGAGCACGGGAACGAGCGATTGCTGCTCGGCGGCGATCCCGCGAAGCGTCGAACCGTCGAGCACGACCAGCGGCGGCGTCAGGAGCGACACCGCACCGATCATGACCATCGCATAGAAGACGGCCACGCGCCGGTCATCAGTACGGCGCGTGAACACCACCAATCCGATGAGGACGAATACGGACGCGACCAGGACCCGAACGACGAACATCGCGAGGAACGTCGGGTTCGCGAGCGGCGAAGTGACGCGAACCGGCAAATCGAGAACCCGTTTGTCGCGCTTCACGCGATACATCAGCACGTCGCCCGATTTCGCGCGCCGATCGAGCGCGCGGAGCCGCGTCACGTCGCCGACCGGAATTCCGTTGATCGAGACCACTTCGTCGCGCGTACGCACGCCGGCCTGGTCAGCACCGGACGACCCGTAAACGATGAGGACCGCGCCCGGCTTGAAGCCGAACACCGCCGGCCGCTTCGACTGCGGCCCCGTGACAGGAAAGTAATTGAGGCCGCTGATCCCGACCCGATGCCAGTAACGCAGGCGCATCGCGGTGTAAACGATCGACCCGCCGGCAATCACCAGCGTGAGCAGCAGCACGACCGCGACGCGCCGCTTCAATCCCTCGTTCCCCTCCGGTTCACGATCGACATGAACTCGTTGCGCGACCGCTCGTCGTTCAGAAACTCGCCGCGCAGCACGTTGGTCTCCATGAACGACGACTCCTGCTCCACGCCGCGCATCACCATGCACATGTGCACGCCGCCCATCCACACGGCGATGCCGCGCGGCTCGAGGATCTTGTCGATCGTGTCCGTGACGTCGTGCGCGAGATGCTCCTGCGACTGCAGCCGCCGCATGTGCACCTCCACGATCCTCGGGATCTTCGACGCCCCGATGATCCACTCCTCGGGGATGTAGCCGACGATGAACCTTCCGAAGAAAGGAAGAATGTGATGCGCGCAGAGCGTCTTGTACGTTCCGCCGATCACGACGAGGTTCTTGCAGTTGGGGTCCGCCGGCGAGCAGGCCTTGCGGAAGAGGGTTGTCAGTTTTTTGACATCCGTGAAGTCGTAGCCGCTCGTCATCGCCACCAGCGACTCCGACCAGCGCCGCGGCGTGTCGGCGAGATTCTCATCATCGAGATCGACGTGCAGGTGGCGCAGCACCTCGCGGAGATGCTGCTGCAGCTTCTCGCGATCGACGGTGGGCCGCGGTTTATCGAGCAGTCCCCGCTCGTCGATGAGGGCTTCGAGCTCGGAAGGGGCGACGGCAAGTTCCAGTGATTCCTGATTCATGAGGGCGAAGTATGCTGTAAACGCGCCGCTTGACCACTGAATGACGATTCATTCATACTGGCGCGGTTTCTGTAACACCGCACGCAACAGGGAGTTTGATCATGGCAGAAATCAAAACTCAGGGCGCCGTCGAGGCGATGGAAGTCGCCGAGGCTTCACGCGAGACGGAATGGGAAAAACCGTCGTTCGTCGGCGATCTTTTTCTCGGCAAGCTGAACCTCGATCTCATCCACCCGTTCCCGGAACAGGACCCGGCCGATAAAGCCGAAGGCGACGCGTTCCTGGCCAAGCTGGAGCGTTTCCTTGCGGAAAACGTCGACGCCGAAGAGATCGATCGCAAGGGCGAGTATGACTACGCGCTCTTCGACGGGCTCAACGAGCTCGGCGCGTGGGGCATGAAGATTCCGAAGGAGTACGGCGGACTCGGCTTCAGCGCGACGAACTACAACCGCGCCCTCGGCCTCACCGCAACGTGGTGCGCGAACACCGTCGCGTGGCTCTCCGCCCATCAGTCGATCGGCGTGCCGCAGCCGCTGAAACTCTTCGGTACCGCGGAGCAGAAGAAAAAATATCTGCCGCGTCTCGCGAAAGGCGCGGTCTCCGCGTTCGCGCTCACCGAGCCGGGCGTCGGATCCGACCCCGCGAAGATGCAGACGATGGCCGTGCCGACTGCCGACGGCAGCGGATGGATCCTCAACGGCGAGAAGCTCTGGTGCACCAACGGCCTCAAGGCCGAGATCATCGTCGTGATGACGCAGACGCCGCCGAAAGTCGTCAAGGGCAAAGAGAAGAAACAGATCTCCGCGTTCATCCTCGAAATGAACACGCCGGGCGTCACGATCGACCATCGCTGCCAGTTCATGGGCCTGCGCGGAATTGGCAATGTGCACATCCGCTTCAAGGATGTCTTCATCCCGAAAGAAAATCTCCTCTGGGGCGAAGGCCTCGGACTCAAGCTCGCGCTGATCACGCTGAACACGGGACGTCTCACGATTCCCGCGGGCTGCGCGGCCGGCTCGCGCCGCATGATCGAGATCGCGCGCGACTGGGTCAACGAGCGCGTGCAGTGGGGCGCGCCGATCGGCAAGCACGAAGCGGTGGCGGCGAAGCTGGCGTGGATGACGTCGCACACGTTCGCGATGGAAGCAATCGTGTGGCTGACGTCGGGACTCGCCGACCGCGGCAACGTCGATCTCCGCCTCGAGGCGGCGATGGCGAAGCTGTTCAACACCGAAGTGTCGTGGCAGATCGTCGATCACCTCGTGCAGATCCGCGGCGGACGCGGATTCGAGACGTCGACGTCGCTGCGCGAGCGCGGCGAGAAGGCCTATCCTGTCGAGCGGATCATGCGCGACATGCGCATCAACCGCATCTTCGAAGGCACGAGCGAGATCCAGCATCTCTTCATCGCGCGCGAGGCGGTCGATCCGCACATGAAGCGCGGCTACAAGCTCCTGCAGAAAGAAACGCCCACCGGCGAGAAAATCGCCGCCGCCGCGAAAGCGGGCGCGTTTTACGCGGCGTGGTATCCGTCGCGCTACGTCGGCTGGAGCCGCTTCCCGAAACACGGCGAGTTCGGAAGCCTCTCCAATCACGTCGGCTACATCGAGCGCCAGTCGCGCCACCTTTCGCGCTCGATCTTCCACGCGATGATGCGCTTCCAGGCAAAGCTCGAGCGGAAGCAGATGGTGCTCTTCCGCATCGTCGATATCGGCACGGACCTCTTCGCGATGTCTGCCGCCGTTTCTTACGCGACGATGCTCGCCAAGAAGGGCGAGAAGAACGCGCTCGAGATTGCGGACCTTTTCTGCCGCGAAGCGCGCACGCGCATCGACCAGAACTTCCGCACCCTCTTCGATAACCACGACGACCTCGCCTACAAAGTCGTGCAGAAGATGATGAAGGGCGACTACCAGTGGCTCGAAGGATCGCTCGTGCAAGCCGTCGAGCCGACGGTCGAGCAGGTGGAAGAGGCGATTCGGAAACTGGCCTGATTCGAGGGCAGATTTTGCTTCGCGAACCAGATTTTTATCTCGCGAGCTAATTCATTTAGCTCGCGAGCTAAAACTTTTGGATCGCGGCGATGCCGGAACCTGGCGATCCGCACGTGAAAACAGGCGAGTTGCGCGTGCAAACAGGCCAGTCGCGCATGCAAACAGCCGAGTTGCACATGTGAACAGGCGAATTTCACATGCAAATAGCCGAGTTGCACATGCAAACAGGCGAATTTCACATGCAAACAGGCCAGTTTCACATGCAAACAGGCCAGTTTCACATGCAAACAGGTCAGTTTCACATGCAAACAGCCGAGTTTCACATGCAAACAGGCCAGTTTCACATGCAAACAAGCCAGTTTCACATGCAAACAGGCCAGTTTCACATGCAAACAGCCCAGTTTCACATGCAAACAGGCCAGTTTCACATGCAAACAGGCCAGTTTCACTGCAAACAGCCCAGTTTCACATGCAAACAGGCCAGTTTCACATGCAAACAGCCGAGTTTCACATGCAAACAGGCCAGTTTCACATGCAAACAGCCGAGTTTCACATGCAAACAGCCGAGTTTCACATGCAAACAGGGCCGGTTGCACATGCAAACAGGGCCAGTTGCACATGCAAACAGGCGAGTCGCATCCTGAGCCGCAAAGACGCCGAAGGATCTCCGAATACGCAACTGTTGCGCATTTCGAGATCCTTCGCCGTCTTCGCGGCTCAGGATGACGGTTGTATCCTCGCGTCGTGAATCCCCGCATCAAAGACGTCCTCGCCGGCATCCTCGCAGGAGCGACGCCCGAGGAGCGCGCGCGCAATCTCGCGCCGCATCACGACGCGCTGCCGCCGTCGATCCCCGCGAAGGACGACGACTCGCGCGACGCGATGGAGAAGCGCCGCGCGTTCCTGCGCGAGCGCGGCTTCAAAATCGATCAGCTCGCCGGCGAAGGAAATGAAATCGCGCCGGAAGAGTTGCGCGCGAACATCGAGAGCCTCATCGGATTCGCGCGCATCCCGGTCGGCATCATCGGGCCGCTGCGCGTGAACGGTGTGAATGCGCGCGGCGATTTTTATGTCCCGCTCGCGACGACCGAGGGAGCGCTCGTCGCTTCGTATCAACGCGGCGCGAAGTTGATCAGCATGGCCGGCGGATGCGCCACGCTGTGCGTCGTCGAGTCGGTCCTGCGCGCGCCGGGGTTCGTCTTCAATTCGCTCGTCGAAGCCGGCGCGTTCCTCGTCCACGTCATCTCGCAATTCGAGGCGATGCAGGCGCGCGTGAGCGAGACGTCGCGGCACGCGCGGCTCGTGCAGCTCGATCCGATCGTCTCCGGCAAAGAGGTCTACCTCGTCTTTCACTACACGACCGGCGACGCGGCCGGACAGAACATGGTCACGTTCGCGACGAACGCGCTCGTGACGCATCTGATCGAGACCGCGCCGGTGAAGCCGTTGACATGGTTCATCGAGGCGAACATGTCGGGCGACAAGAAGGCGACGCAGCTCGCGTTTCAGGGCGCGCGCGGAAAGAAAGTCGTCGCCGACGTGACGATCCCGCGCGAGCTCGTCGTCAAGTATCTGCACGCGGAGCCGGAACAGATTTTTCGCTACTGGCAGCTCGCGATCGTCGGCAGTTTGCAGTCGGGATCGATCGGGATGCAGGGACACTACGCGAACGCACTCGCGGCGCTGTTCATCGCCTGCGGACAGGACGTCGCGTGCGTGTCCGAGGCGTCGGTGGGACTGACGAGGATGGACGTGACGAAGAGCGGCGATTTCTATTGCTCGATCTCGCTGCCGAATCTCATCGTCGGCACGGTCGGCGGCGGCACGCACCTCCCCACCGCCCGCGAATGCCTCGATCTCCTCGGATGCTTCGGCCCCGGCGGCGCGAAGAAGTTCGCCGAGATCTGTGCGGCGGTCGTGTTGAGCGGCGAGATCTCGATTGCCGGCGCGCTGGCGTCGGGCGAGTTCGCGAGCGCGCACCAGGCGTTCGGTCGGAAAAGTTGATGGTTACGCGGTCGCGCAGTCGCGCGGTTTTTGGATTGTTTCGGCGCCGCGTAACCGAGCGACCGCGTAACCGCGCAACCGCAATATGACGCGAATCGACGAGCGCGCCCGCTTCGACATCATCCGCTACGCGAATTCCTGGGAAGACGCCGACGTGCTGGTCGACGCGCTGCGCCCCGCGCCCGGCAAGCGCATGTTGGCGATCGCGTCGGCGGGCGACAATGCGTTTGCCTTGCTCGCGGGCGGGGCGGAGGTGGTGGCGGCGGACTTGAGCGCCGCGCAGCTCGCCCTCGTCGAGTTGAAGCGCGCGGCGATTCGTCAGCTCGACAACGATTCTGTTCTCGGATTTCTCGGCGTGAGCGAGATGCGGAATCGCTGGGGCGTGTATCAGTCGCTGAACACGACTGGCGAATTCGATCGAGAGGTCATCGAGCGCGGCATCATCCACGCCGGCCGCTTCGAAAACTATTTCCGCATTTTTCGCAAATGGGTCCTGCCGCTCGTGCACTCGAAGCGCGACGTCGAGAAATTGCTCGCCGAAAAATCGCGTGACGAGCGTCAGCGCTTTTATGACAACGAGTGGAACACGTGGCGCTGGCGCGCGATGTTCCGCGTCTTCTTCAGCCGCTTCGTGATGGGCCGCACCGGTCGCGATCCCGAGTTTTTCCGCTACGTCGAAGGCTCGGTCGCCGACCGGATTTTCAAACGCGCCGAATATGCCGCGACCGTTCTCGCGCCGCACGCGAATCCGTACATGACGTTCATCTTCACCGGCAACTATCGCAACGTCCTGCCGCGCTATCTGCGCGAGCTCGACGCCGTGCGCGCGAATCTCGACAAGCTCACGCTCGTGCAAGGCTCGATCGAAGACGCCGCCACCGGCACGTTCGACGGCTTCTATCTCTCCGACATCTTCGAGTACATCGATCCCGCAATCACGCGCGCGATCTTCGAGCGGCTGCGCGCGCACGCGAATCCAAACGCGCGCTTCGCGTACTGGAACCTGCTCGTTCCGCGCAGCGGACTCGGAACGCCGCTCGAAGCGGAAGCGCGCGCGCTGTTCGCGCGCGACAACGCGTTTTTCTACAGCGCGTTCGTGCTCGAGGAACACGCGTGAGCGGCGTCCTCATCGTCCTCGGCTCATTCACGATCCTTCTCCTCACGGCCGAAATCTGGGCGCGCCGCGGCGCCAAGCCGGAGTGGACGCGCAAGCTCGTGCACCTCGGCGGCGGCCTGATCGGACTCGCGCTGCCGTGGCTCATCGAGTCGCCGTGGGTCGTGCTGATTCTCACGGCGTCGCTCTCCGCGCTCTTCCTCCTGGGTGAGCGGCTCGACGTCATGAAGTCGCTGCACAAGGTCGAGCGCAAGACGCGCGGCAGCGAGTACTACCCGCTCGCGATCTGGCTCGTGTTCGTCATCGCCGCCGATCGCAAGTGGCTCTACCTCGCGGCCGTGCTCACGCTCGCCGTCGCCGACGCATGCGCGGCGCTGATCGGCGGCAGCTACGGAAAACATCGCTACGAAGTCGAAGACGAATACAAGAGCGTCGAAGGCTCGGTCGCGTTCTTCATCGTCGCGTTCTTCGCGACGTCACTGCCGATGCTGTTCATGACGACGCTGCCGCGCGCGACGTGCGTGCTGTCCGCGCTGCTCGTGGCGATGCTCGTGACGATCTTCGAGGCGATCTCGCTGCGCGGCACGGACAACCTCTTCGTGCCGATCGCGGTCGTGTTCGTGCTGCAGAAGATCACGACGAAAACAGTCCCGCACATCGCGATGCAGAACGTCGCGCTGATCGCGATCGTGATCGTTGTCCTGCTGATCGCGCATCGCATCGAGTGGTTCAACGCGGGCGGCGCGCTCACCTTCATTCTTTTCCTCTTCGCCACCTGGTCCCTCGGACCACACTTCCGCTGGGTCGTCCCGGTCGTCATCGGCTTTGCGGTCCTCGTGATCGCGCGCGTCTTCATTGGGCGGCGCGACCGTCGGCGGCTGAGAGTGACTGCCGTGTCGCGCACGGTGATCGTGCCGTTCCTCTTTCTGCTCGCCGCGAATACGACATCGCAGTTCGAGCGCTTCTATCCGTCGTACATCGCGGCGTGCGCGGTGGTGTTCGCGATGATCTTCGCGACGATGATCAACACGCGCATCGCCGCGTATCGCGGATGGGCCGCGGTGACGTTTCTCCTTTCACTGGTCGCCGGTCTCGCCGCGCTGGCTCTCTGATATGGACTGCGGCGGCTACGCCGCCGCTTGCGGCGATCCAGTGGAGCGGCGGCCGCTTCGGCCGCCGGTCCCTCGCGAGAAATCCGGCGCCCGAGAGCGGGCGCCGCTCCACTATGAAAGACGGCAGCGTAGCTGCCGCAGTCCAAAGGTGAACGCGCGCGGTCAGTGAAGCTCGACGACGCCGGTCGAGCCGTCCATCGTCACGACGTCGTCAGTCTTGACGAGCTGCGTGAGACCGCGGATGCCGACGATCGTCGGGATGCCCATCTCGCGCGCGACGATTGCGGAGTGCGACAGGATCGAGCCGCGCTCGATGAGGAGGCCGGAGATCGACGGATAGAGCGGGACCCAGCCGGGATCGGTGCGCTCGGCGACGAGGATCTCGCCGTTGAGCCGCAGGTCGTCGTTGGGAGAGCGCAGGACTTTCACGGGACCGGTGACGATGCCGGGGGAGCAGGCGATGCCCGTGATTCCGGCGGCCGAGGCGGCCGCCGCTCCACTTCGCGAGCGGAAGCGATTGCGGTTGTGGGCCATCCCGAAGGTTTCGAAGCGTTCGTCGATGTCGGGATTCGCGCGGTATTCGTCGAATTCTTTTTTGCGCAACGCGGCGAGGCCGCGCAGATCGGTCGTGAGCGCGGTTCCTTTGACGTAGTCCCACAGCTCTTCGAGACCGAGGTAGAAGACGTCGCCGGGAGAATCGAGGATGTGCTCTTCGGTGAGACGGCGGCCCATCGCGCGGACGACTTCGCGCACGAGGCCGAAGATGCGCGTGCGCGCGAAGCGCATGTTCTCGCGATTGCGGACGCCGGTGCGCGCGCGCTTCAGCACGAAGCGGAACGCGATTTTTTTCGGGAACGAGAGCTCCGCGAACGCGCGCGCTTCCGCCTGCGCGCGCACGTCCGGCTGCGCCTTCACTTCGTTGACGAGGTAGTTGCGGATGAACGACAGCACGACATCGGGACGGTCGCGCAGCGGCGGCTCTTCCAGCTTCAGCTCGTTCATGCCGCGGAAGCCGTACAGCTCCATGTAGCGGTCGAATTGCTGCGCGAACTTTTCGTGCACGCGCGCCGCTTTCAAATCGCCGCGCGTGATCGCGTCGCGCAACGCGTCGTTCGGGCGCGCGAGATCCGCGATGCGCAGCAGCATCTTCGCCGGCTCCGTGCTCTCGATGCCGCCCTCGCCGGAGAGGAGATCGTTATGAAGCGGCGTGAGTTTCTTCAGCGTGCCGTAGAAGATCATCACGAAGAAGTCGTTGATGATCGGCGCGCGCCACGACCAGAGCACACGGTCTTCGAATTCGTAATAGAGCTGCATCAGCTCGTGCGGCCGCAGCGCGTCAAAGTCGATCGACGACCAGCGGTCGTAGTGCGTTTTGAAGTTCGCTTCGAACTCCGCGGTGAGTTTGTTGATGCGCGCAAAGTTGCGCATCAACCGCCACACCAGCGGCAGCATCGCCAATCGACTCGTTTTCTGTTCGGGCGCGGCGGTGGTCTCGCGCACGCCCATCATCGACTCCATGAACTTCCGGTTCTGCTCGTAGCCGGGAAAGAGCCGCACCATCGCATACCAGTTGAGGAGGTTGTAGAAGACCTGGCCGCGAAAGAGGCCGAGCGTGTTCTCGAAGACGTACTTGTTCTCCTTCACGACGCGTTCGGGGATGCCCATCACCTGCGCGAAGAGGCGATAGACGATCGCGTAGGCGCGGCGGATCACGCTGAACGTCATCGGCGAGGTGACGCCGGAGAAGCTCTCGACGATGTTCGAGTTGTCCCACAGCAGGCGGTTGCCGGCCGCGGGGCCGTACTCCTCGATCGTCGTGATCGGACGCGCCTGCAGAATCCACAAACCGTTTGCGTCGAACGCAAACTCGATGTCCTGCGGCGTACCGAACGCGTTCTCGATCGCGATCGATGTCTTCGCCAGCTCGCGCACCTGCTCGTCGGTGAGACTCGGCGCGTTCGGATTTTCGACGCGCACGCCGACTGCTTCTTTTTTCTCGACGATCTCCGCGTGGATCGAGAGATCGCTTTTCTGCACGACAAACGTATCGGCGTCGAAGCCCTGGCTGACCAGACCTTCGCCGAGTCCGAAGAGCGCGCTGATGACGATCTCGTTCGTGTCCTGCGTCGTCGGATTCGCGGTGAAGACGACGCCGCTCGTCTGCGAGTGGATCATCTGCTGCACGATGACCGGCATTGGCTGGTCGTCGATCGCGATGCCGTGCTCTTTGCGGTACGCGAGCGCTCGCTCGCTGTACGCTGACGCGCGCACCTTCTCGATCGCGCTCGCAATCTCGCTGCGGGGGACATTGAGAAAGGATTCGTGCATGCCGGCGAACGATGCGCCCGCGGCGTCTTCGCCGACCGCGGACGATCGCACGGCGAAGAGTTCTCCCTGGAGAGCGGGCGTCCCGCCCGCCCCCGGGAGGCGGGCAGGATGCCCGCTCTCCTCCACATAAAACGCGGGCACGCGGAAGCCGAGCTGCGCGAGCTTCGCGAGGTTCGCGGCTTTACCGGAGCCCATACTTCCTCACGAGCTCGACCGCGACGAGGAGGTCGAAGACGATCATGTACATGCCGGCGTACACCTCCATCATCTTCGCGTGCCGCGGCGTCGGACGGAAGCGGTACTGGAAGAAGCCGAAGAGGCAGACGGCGTAGAGCGCGACGAGCGCGACGTAGAACCAGCGCGATACGCCGAGGTGATGGCCGACGGAGGCGACGAGCGCGGTGTCGATGGCGCGGATGGCGAGGACGAGATATGCCGCGCCGAACGTGCCGAAGATTTTCGTGTACGACTCGACGCCGTCGATCTCCTGTTCCGGCGCGCGGATTTTGCGCGACACCTCCCAGTTGAACGTAACGAAGAAGCCGACGAACGCGTAGACCCAGAACCACGGCGGCGCGTCCCATGGCCAGCGCCGCGTCGCGAACGAGAACACGAGCAGCGACAGCAGCGGCATGACCAGCATGTGCGACGTCGCGTAGAGGAGGAAGTAGCGTTTCAGAAAATCGCGTGCGAAAAACTCGCGCAACATGAGCAGTGAGAAGCCGAAGGCGATCGCCCACGCGGTGAGCGCCTGCGGGCCGCGCAGCGCAGCGATGACGATTTCCATCGTGATCGCGATCCCGCCTGCGATTTTTAAATGACGCAGCGTGACGAGTCCGCGCTGCAGCACGCGGTTCGGGAAGTAGCGGCAGTCTTCTTCGTAGTCCTTGTGCTCGTCGAAGACACGGACGTGGAAGAAGAAGGAGACGAGCATCAGCATCCCCAGGAACGACCAGCGGTCGTAGTGCATCACGGGATGTTGCTTTGACAAGTGCTGCGTCAGCGCGAAGGCGAGGAATTGATTGGAGGAGTAGTACGTGAGGATGAGCAGGACGTTCGCGATCGGGGGGAAGCGCTCGTTGAGGTAGGCGAGGAAGTTCTTCAGCACAACTGCTCCCTCAACTTCGCGTAATCGATCTTCGAGTTGTGGCGAGGATCGACCGGCAGCGGCTCGCGCGTGACGATCACTTCGTCTGCATCGACGCGCTTCTTCACATCCTCCGCAACATCTGCATCGCTTTCGATGACGACGATCAATCGCTCGTTCACGCCCACCGCCGCCACCCGCCGAATGCGTGCATCGTCCCCGCGCGCTGCCTGCTCCACCAGTTGCGCGTGCACGGCCACACCGTTCCGCCAGATCGTCGAGTGCACGCGTCCGGCGATGCGAAAGCGTCCTTCTTCATCGAACCAGCCGGTGTCGCCCATGCGATGCCATTCGTTTTCAGACGCGACGTGCTCGCCGCGAATGAGCAGCTCTCCGACTTTGTCGTCGATCAACTCCAGCTTCGCGTCAACACCGTTAACGATGCGTCCCGCGAGATAGCCGCGACCTCCCGCCGCCAGCCGCTCCCGCGCCTCGATGTGCGCCACCGGCTCCGCCTCGGACGATCCGTACGCGATCACGATCTCCGCGTCCGGCCACGCGGCGATCCACGCGCGCAGCTGCGCGTCCGTGACCGGCGCGCCGCCGGTGAGAATGCGGCGGAAGCGCGGGCGATCTGCGAGCGCCGCGAGCTTGTCGAAGAGCGGAGGCGAAGCCGTGGCGGTGGTGGCGTTTTTCGCTGCGCGTGCGACGAGCTGCGGATCCAGCGCGTCAATGCGTTTGAGGTCGATCGGCGGAATGATCGTCGTGACGCCCAGCGCGAGATTGTTCAGCGCGAAGATCGGAAACGTGCAGAGATCGACGTCGCCTTCTTTCGGAGGAAACGCCTCTGCGAGCCGCTCGTGCTGCGCGATCAGGATGCGATGCGTGCGGATCACTTGTTTCGGCGTTCCGCTGGAGCCGGTGGTAAACGTGACGATCGCGGCGTCCTGTGGAGCGGCGGCCGCTCTCGGCCGCCGGTTCGTCGCGAGAGGTCGGCGGCCGAGGGCGGCCGCCGCTCCACAGGATACGAGACGAACGATCTGGCTCTTCCAGGTACCGACCCAATGATCCGGTGCGGCCGCGCGCGCGAGTTGGATCATGCGTCGCAGGCCCACCCACGGATCGATGAACACGGCGACGCCGCCGGCGTTGAGGACGCCGAGGAGCGAGGCGTAGAGATCGATCGACATCGGCAGCATCAGCATCACGCGGCCGCGGGCGTGAATGCGCTCCACCCGCTCCCACAACTCGGCGAACGTGATCGCGCGCTTGCCGTCGTAAAAGGCGATCCGCTCCGGATGCGCGCGTGCGGCGTCGCGGAAGAGCGCGGCTGCGTTCACAGTGTGTAGAGATAGTACTCGCGGAACGTGACGCCGTGGCCGGCGTCCATCGACTGCGACGCGTTCCCCTCGTGCATCAGGCAGTGGTTCGCGGTCGGACGTCCCATCGCCAGCGCGCTCGCGTACGCGCGGTGCAACAGCGCCCATCCGACGTATCCACGCCGGTGCGCGGGCACGATGCCGATCGTCTTGTAGTCGACGACGCCCGGCTTCGCGTCCGGATACGCGAACAGAAATCCGACTTCGTCTCCGTTCGCATCCAGCGCAAAGAGCACGAGCTCGGGGACGAGCAGGCGCTCGATTCCGGCATACAGCTTCAGGAATTCTTCGCGCGCGATATCGAAGTAAAAACGATTGCCTTTGAAAATCTCCAGCGACAGACGCCACACCAGCGTCAGCTCTTCTTCGACGCGCGACGCGTCGAATGAGCGGAAGCGATAGCCGCGCTGCAGCGCGCGCGCATGCATCGCGGCTAACTGGTCTATCAAGGGCGTGACGTCGTCGATGCGTTTCGACGAATAGCGCTCGATCACTTCGAACGGCGACCACAGCTCCGCGTAGTACGGCGGGTTCACCGGCTCGAGAAGAAACGGCGGATCGTCGAACGGCCCTACGTTCACGCGGTAGCGATGCCACGTGTCGCCGTCCATCGGTCCGACCACCTGCGTCGCGCCTTGCGCGCGCAGCGACGCTGCCGCTTCGCGCAAGAGCGCCTGCACTTTTTCGGGCTCGTTCGCCGCTTCGAAAAATCCGATGACGCCGAGATCGGCGCGCAACATCGCGGTGCAACGCGCGGCAGTGTTCTCGAAAATCACGATCCCTCATCCGCCCTTCGGGCACCTTGTCCCCGAACGCCGAGGAGAGCGGGCGTCCCGCCCGCCCCCGGGAGGCGGGCAGGATGCCCGCTCTCCTCGACGCAGGGAGGGGGTGGCCGAAGGGCGGGCGAGGGGTCGAACTTCACGGCTTGTCGTCGACGCTTTCGTGTCCCTCGTACGACGCGGCGAGACAGTCGCGGCAGATCAGCGGCCCCGGCTTCGCACCGGGACGCGGCACCCAGCCGTGTCGATGCACCGCGGCCTCGAACGAGCGGATGTACTCGTCGGGAATCTCGCCGACCACTTCGTCCACGACGTCACAGTCGCCGCACTGCAGGACCACCCGGCCTTCCATATGTTCCTCGGTTACGCGGTTGCGCAGTCCCGCAGTTGCTCGGCGAAACCAATGCCGCGCAACTGAGTAACCGCGCAACTGAGCAACTTCACTTCTCTCCCGCCCCCGCGAACACGGGGTTGATGTCGACCGGGATGTCGCTCAGCTTTGCGATCACGCCCTGCATTTCCGGCGTCGAGACGCCGTACTTGTCGAGGAGGCGCTGCGCGCGCGCGAAGTCGCCGGTGGCTTCGATCGTCAGGAGCTCCGTGCCGAGGGACTTCACGCCGTCGCGATATTTCGCGGCGTCGATCGTGTAGGTGCCGTCGCCTTTCGGCGTGACCGCGCCTTTCTCGCGCAGCCAGTTCCACTGCACCGCCGTTCCGCGTCCGTGTGCCTCGCCGATGCCGAAGCGCATCGAGCGGAACATGAGGCCGGTGTACGTCGCCCACAGCTGCCGCTCGTCGAACGTCGAGAGCAGCTTGTGGTCGCGCGCGTAGAGGACGTTCCACAGTCCGATGACGTCGGCCTTGCACTCTTCGATGGTCGAGTAGAGGTTCTTGAGCAGCGTGCGCGAGTCGACGCGCTTGCCGGAGCCGGCCGGATCGGGAATCAGTCCCGGGCCGAGGCCGTGCGAGAGCTCGTGGAAGAGCGTGGTGTTGAAGTAGGCGTCGAACGAGATCGCGTCGCGCAGCGCCGGCTCGAGGATGCGCATCGCCACCGGCTTGCCGCTCTGACGGAACTTCGCGTCCATCACGTTCTTGAGCAGGACCTTCTTCGAGCCCTTCATCTCGCGCACGGCTTCGTCGTTCGGCAGATTGAAGGCCGACGTCTGGACGCCACGGCGCGCGTCGCCGGCGGTGTAAATCTCCTGCACGACTTTGATCGGCGACGACGTGCCGCGATTGGGATTCTTGTATTCGTCCGGCTCGGGGAGGTTCTTCTCCATGTCCGGCAGGTGCTGCGCGTACGCCGCGAGCTTGTCGCTCTCCGGCTTGTCGACGACGTTCACGAACGACTCGAACGACGCCTTGTAGTTGAAGAGGTTGTCCTCGTAGACCTCGTACGGTCCGATGACGACTTCGATCGGGCTCTCGAGGTCCATCCAGGCGATGTCGCTGTCGCGATAGTTGTCCTTCAGGAACGCGTCGCCGAGCTTGGTCAGGTAATTCTTCAGCGACGGACTCGTCGTCAGCGCCGCGGCTTCGCGCAGCTTCGCGGCCGCCTGCATAAGAAGGTCTCGATACTGCTGCGAGTACGGAATCGTCTTCAGGTTCGCGCCGTCGCGGCGGACGACGGTGAAGAGTCCTTCCAGCGCTTCCTTCTGATCGGGATGCGCGGCGACGTACTTTTCGAATTCAGCTTTCGTCAGATCGGCCGGATAGAACGCCGCGCCTTCCGGCTTCTTCGTGAACGGCGCGATGAACGCTTCGTCCTGCGCGAGGCGGTCCCACTTTCCTTTGTTGACGACGAAGTATTCGTATCCGGCGCGATCGAGATCGGATGCCGTCGACTGCGCTTTCAGTTTGTCGCGCAGCGCGGGATTGTCTTCGGACACCTGCCGCCAGTAGATCTCGTCGATGAATTGCGAGGCTTCAATGAGCTTCGCGACGACCTGCTGCTCTTCGGCATTGAGGAGCGAGTGGTCGTAGTCGACGACCGTCTTCGGCAGTTGCGCGAGACGGTGCGGAACGTCTTGTTTGATCTCCAATTTTCCGGAGCTCTCCTGCGGCGTTGCAGGCGCGCTGGTTTCGGTTTTCTGGCAGGCGGCGGCGAAAAGAGCGAGCGCGAACAGCAGCTTCTTCATGACAGTGCGGATTCTATGCGCGACTCGTGCTAACTTTTCGCCCGTGATCATTGAATGTCCGAGCTGCCACTCCAAGTATCAATACGACGAAGAGCGGTTCGAACGAAAACCGTCGAAGAAGATCAAGTGCGCGAAGTGCGCGAACATCTTCGACATTCACAACCCCGCCTTCGCGCCGAAGCCCGCGCCGTCCGCGCCGGTGGGCGACCGTACGTTCGCCGGCAACACGCAGCGGCCGAAGATGCCGGTCGACACGACCGAACAGTCGCCGCTGCCGAGTCCGCGCGACACCGGTAAGAGCGAGCCGCTCAAGCTTCCGGTCGGACGCCGCCTGTCGCTGGCCGTGCTCGACGGCCCCGACGCCGGCATGGTGTATCGCATCGAGAAGCCGCGCATCAGCATTGGACGCGCGAGCGCCGATCTCACGCTCAATGACACGGAAGCCTCGCGCCTCCACGCCGCGATCGAAGTGCGCGATCAGCTCATCATGCTGAACGATCTCGGCTCGACCAACGGCACGCTGATCGGCGGCGAGAAGATCCTCGGCGCGACGGAGATCGGCGACAAAGCGGAGTTCCAGGTCGGCGCGACGACGCTGATGTTGATCGTCACGGAAGATGGGTAAGTCGGTTGCGCGGTTACGCAGTCTCGCGGTTACGCAGCGCCGCGAGACTGAGCGACCGCGCAACTGCGCAACTGCACTGTGAACGACCTCGCGACTCTTCTCCGCCACCGCCAGCTCATCGCGGCGCTGACCGCGCGCGATCTGAAAGCCCGCTATCGCGGCTCGCTCCTCGGCTATTTCTGGTCGCTGGCCAATCCGCTGCTGCTGCTCGCGGTCTACACGCTCGTTTTCACAAAGTTCTTTCCGACGCAGGGAGTACAGCCGTTTCCTCTCTTTCTTTTCTCCGGAATTTTGCCGTGGACGTTTTTCGCGGCGGCGGTACTGGAGTCGACGAACTCGATCTCTTCGAACGCGGGCCTCATCAAGAAGGTGATGTTTCCGGCCGAGGCGCTGCCGATCGTGGTCGTGCTCTCGCACCTCGTGCACTTCGCGCTGGCGGTGCCGATCCTGCTTGCGGCGATCGGCATCTTCGCCGCGCTCGGAAAGTTCACGATCAGCGCGACGATCCTCTTCGCGCCGCTGTTGATGCTGCTGCAGACGCTGTTCGTCGCCGGCGTGGCGATGACGGTGTCGTCGGCGGCGGTGCTGTTCCGCGACCTGCGCGACATCATCACCAACCTCCTGCAGCTCGGCTTCTTCGTCACGCCGATCATCTATACGATCGACAGGGTGCAGAGCCCCGTGCTGCGCGCGCTCCTGCGCATCAACCCGATGACGCCCTTCATCCTCGCCTACCAGGACGTCTTCTTCTTCGGCCGCGCGCCGAGCACGCCCGACACGGTGCTCATCCTCGCCTACTCGACGTTGTCGCTGCTGACCGGCTTTTTCGTCTTCAATCGTTTGCGGGACACGTTGGCGGAAGCCATTTAGCTTCTCGCCAAAATCTGTGGAGCGGCGGCCGCCACGGGCGGCTGCGTGGATTGCTCCGCCTCGCGGCATGCTTGTCGCCACGTCACGACCTGCGACTTCGAGCGGCGCAACGCGCCTGAGATCGTCGTTTCTGCCGCGCAGGCTCCT
>Ga0066652_100000062_pt1 | contig 71581 bp, 66 predicted proteins | sample GraSoiAngelo_101_FD_71413 | JGI IMG/M metagenome (GOLD analysis project Ga0066652, IMG submission 71413) | Grasslands soil microbial communities from the Angelo Coastal Reserve, California, USA - 14_0903_02_30cm | ecosystem: Environmental > Terrestrial > Soil > Grasslands | place: USA... | reverse complement strand
ATTGGTACATGTTGTTAAAAATGCTGGTTTAGGAGACTAGCTGAATGAAGGATAAACTGTTAGAATGCCGGGCTCTTTCGAATCATGCGCCCGTAGCTCAGCTGGATAGAGTACCAGGCTACGAACTTGGTGGTCGGGAGTTCGAATCTCTCCGGGCGCGCCAGTAAAATCTTATCTGTGAAAAAAATTACCAGACAAAATTTATCCAATAAAGTTAAGAATCTATAGTCCGTCTATAATAAAGGAAGTTAAACCGAAAGAAAGGAAAGCTTAAATGGCAAGACCTATTTGGAAAGGGTACATTACGTTTGGTTTAGTTAACATACCCGTTATTTTATATCCAGCTGAAAAAAAATTTGATATACAGTTTAAACTAATCGATTCTCGCGATAAAGCGCGCATTCGTTATATGCGGATCAATGAGCATACCGGGGAAGAAGTCCCTTGGGAAGATATTGCTAAGGGCTATGAATACGATGATAAAAATTATTTGGTGCTAAAGAAGTCTGATATTAAAGCCATTTCTGGCGAACATTCTAAGACCATTGATATTGTTACTTTTGTTAATAAAAATAGCATAAATACTATGGATTTTGAAAAACCTTATTATTTAGTTCCAGATAAAAAAGGTGAAAAAGCTTATGTTTTATTACGTGAAATCTTAAAAGATACTAAAAAAGTTGGAATTTCTAAGGTAATCATTCATACCCGTGAATATTTAGCAGCACTTATTCCCTATGAAAATGCTTTAGTGCTTAATCTGTTGAGATATCATCAGGAGCTTAAAAAAGTTTCAGATTACGAATTTCCTTCAAATAATTTAAAGACCTACAAAATTTCTGCAAAAGAAATAGAGATGGCTAAACAACTCGTTAATGGTATGACGACTAAGTGGGATCCTAAAGACTACCATGATGTATTTAGAGAAACGTTGGCTAAATGGGTAGAAGCCAAACTTCAACATAAAAGAATATCCACGAAAAAAACTAAAACCAATTTTAAGAAAGGTAATGTTATCGATTTTGTTGATTTATTGAAGAAGAGTTTAGAAAAGAATAAACAAAAGGTTGCAAAAAAACATCGATAAAAATGGAATATTATGTCATTGCAAAAATACCGTAAAAAAAGGAATTTTAAACGTAGTACTGAACCCTATGGCAGTATTAAAAAAAATAAACAATTAATTTACGTTATCCAAAAACATGCTGCTAGTCATTTGCATTATGATCTACGTTTGGAATTGAAGGGTGTTTTAAAAAGTTGGGCGATACCTAAAGGGCCTAGCTTAGATAGCTCAATTAAACGTTTAGCAGTACATGTAGAAGATCATCCCATTGAGTATGCTCAATTCGAAGGAATTATTCCTAAAGGCGAATATGGTGGTGGTACGGTGATGCTTTGGGATAAAGGTACTTGGATAAGCGAAGATTCAGATGTAAATTTTGCTTATGAAAAAGGCCATTTACGTTTTTTATTAAAAGGTAAAAAATTAAAGGGGGCTTGGAATTTAGTTCAAATAAAAAATAATCCAAAAAATTGGTTGTTAATCAAAGTAAAGGATAAATATGCCCGATCTGAGCAGGAATATGATATTACCAAAGCTAAACCTAATAGTGTCATTAGCCGACGATCTTTGCAAGGAATCGCAAAAAAATTTCAAATAGATACACCCAAAAAATCTAAAGTCTTTAAAAATCTAAAAAAGGATAAATTAAGCAAAGCTAAGAAAAAAATTATGCCTCGGTCGTTTTACCCCGAGCTAGCGACATTGGTTGAAAAACCACCTTCCGGAAATGAATGGTTACATGAAGTCAAATTTGATGGGTACCGTTTGCTTTGTTTTATTAAAGATAAAAAAATAAAATTTTTGACCAGAAATCAAAAAGATTGGACAGAGAAATTTAAGGAATTACAACTAGAGATTAAGAAACTCAATCTGAAATCGGCTATCCTGGATGGTGAAGTTATTGCATTAAATAAAAAGAAGCAGTCTGATTTTCAATTGCTGTCTAACTCAATTAGTAAAAAAGGAAAATCTATTTTAAGTTACGTGGTATTTGATTTAATTTATTATCAAGGTGAGGATTTAACTCATTGTGCTTTGGAAGATCGAAAAAAACTATTACGAAAGTTAATCCCATTAAATAATAACAAACTTATATTTAGCAGTCATATCGATGGAAATAACGGTGATATTTTTTTTAAAAAAGCTTGTAAAAAAGGCTTGGAAGGTATTATTTCCAAAAATAAGGGTAGTCCTTATATATCAGGAAGAAATCGAAATTGGCTGAAGATAAAATGCAGTAAGCGACAAGAATTTTTAGTAATTGGATTTACGCCAGGTAATGGAAGTCGACATCATTTCGCTTCATTATTATTAGCGGTTTATGGAAACAAAAACACTTTACTTTATTGCGGGAAAGTTGGAACTGGATTTAACGAAAATTCCTTAAAAACCATTAGACAATTGTTAAATAAATATAAAACAAATAAAGTTCCTTTTAAAGTATTACCACCAGCATTAGGTCCAGTCACTTGGGTTCTTCCCAGAATAATCGTTGAAGTTGAATTTACGGAATGGACACATGCAGGTGTATTACGTCATCCTAGCTTTAAAGGACTGCGCAAGGATAAAAGACCCAATGAAATTTTCAAGGAGTAGTCTAGAAAATGCATAAAATAAATAGGAGTAAATTATCTACTAAGAATAGTAAGTTCTCATCACTCAACATTAATCTGACTCACCCGAATAAATTATTATATCCTGATGTAAATATAACTAAATTAGATTTGGCAAATTACTATAATAAATTATCAGAATGGATATTACCTTATATTACTAATCGACCATTAACGTTGTTGCGTTGCCCAAACGGCCAAAAGAAAAAATGTTTTTATCAAAGACATTTAATGGTCGAAACAGCGAACTTGCATGCAATTACTTTGACGGATAAAACTCATAAGCGGGAGCCATATCTGTATATTAAAAATAAACTTGGCTTAATGGCATTGATACAATTAGGTGTTTTAGAAATTCATCCTTGGGCAAGTCAAATTGATAAGATAGAAAAGCCTGATTTTATCACTTTTGATCTTGATCCAGGATCCGATATCGAATGGAAAAAGGTTATTGAAACCGCTTTTCTCATAAAAGAACATTTACAAAAGATTAATTTGCATAGTTTTGTTAAAACCACAGGTAGTAAGGGTCTGCATGTCGTTATTCCCATTAAAAGGCTTTATAGTTGGGATAAAATAAAGATATTTGCGCAAACGTTTGTACAGTATTTGGCATTACAGAATCCGCAGCTCGTTGTTGCTAATATGAGTAAAACAAAGCGTAAAGGAAAGATTTTTGTAGATTATCTAAGAAATCAACGCGGAGCCAGCAGTATTGCCCCCTATTCAACCCGTATTAGGGCAAATGCTGCCGTTGCTACTCCCTTAAATTGGGATGAGTTAACTACAAGAATTAAATCCGATACCTTTACTGTGAAAAATTTGCCACACCGATTAGCCAAGCTCAAGCGAGATCCCTGGTCGGACTTTTTTATATTAAAGCAAAAGTTAAATTTACCCTGCTATAATTTCGCAAAAAAACCAAATTGAGGCTTCCAATGGCCGATAAATTTATTGAGCCTTTTACTAAGACAGTACAACATTATCTTAAATATCGGCCCTCCTATCCAAGAGAAATATTAGATTTGCTGGTTAAGGAATGTGGATTAAGTAAAAAAAGCATTATCGCAGATATAGGTTTAGGCACGGGATCCTTACTAAATTATTTCTTGATTATGGTAATACTGTGTATGGTATTGAACCAAACAAAGCGATGAGAGAAGTGGGGGAACTTTATTTAGCGCAATATCCCGATTTTCATTCAATGTCAGGAACTGCAGAAGCCACTTATCTAGACGCGGCAAGCATCGATTTTATTACTGTCGGTACTGCGTTCCATTGGTTTGATGTGGAAAAAACCAAACAAGAATTTAAACGTATTGCCAGACCTCATGCTTGGGTTGTTTTAGTATGGAATGTTCGAGATATCGAATCTCCTCTCATCCATGAATATGAAAACTTATTGTTAGAATATGGCTGTGATTACGCTAATTCAAATGCCAAAAAATTAGATAAAGTGGCGATGGATACTTTTTTTAAGGGACATACCATTAAAACAGCAGCTTTTAAAAATATTCAGTATTTCAATTGGGAAGGATTTAAAGGTAGATTACTATCGACGTCGTTTATCCCTAGATCAGAACATGCAAAATATAAGCCAATGATCCAACAATTAAAGAATATTTTTTTAAAATATGAAAAAAATGGGACAATCGAATTTTATACCAAACCAATTTGTATTATTCTCAAATTACATAGAATATGCTAACACTACCTCCTTTATCGCTTTATATCCATTTCCCTTGGTGTATACAAAAATGCCCTTATTGTGATTTTAATTCGCATGCGTTAAATACTGGATTGCCAGAATTAAATTATGTGAAGGCCTTGTTGTTAGATTTAGAACATGATCTTAGATATGTAGGTGATCGATCTATTATCAGTATTTTTATGGGTGGTGGTACGCCTAGCTTATTTTCACCGGACATAATCCAGTACTTTCTGGAAGAACTCAGCAAACGGCTAAATTTTTCTGACAATATTGAAATTACTTTAGAAGCAAATCCTGGAACTGTAGAATATCAACGTTTTTATGGTTATCGCGAAGCGGGCATTAATCGGCTTTCATTAGGTATCCAAAGTTTTTCAGCTGAAAAATTAAAATGTCTCGGGCGTATTCACAATGGAGATGAAGCGATTGAAGCTGTTTTAGCAGCTAAAAGAGCAGGGTTTGCTAATATTAATCTTGATCTGATGCATGGGTTGCCGAAACAGACTGTAAAAGAGGGTCTTGAGGATTTGCAGATTGCTTTTTCATTACAGCCGACGCATATTTCTTGGTATCAACTGACCATTGAACCTAATACATTGTTTTATCAGAAGCCACCGCAATTACCACTCGATGAAACTTTAGGTGAATTACAGGATCGAGGCGAAGAAATTTTTAAACAAAAAGCATACGAGCATTATGAAATTTCTGCTTTTAGTAAAGAGGAAATTTACTATTGTAAACACAATTGTAATTATTGGCAGTTTGGGGATTATCTAGGCATCGGGGCAGGCGCACATAGTAAAATAACCGATAGCAAAAAAAATATCATTAGACGTTTTTGGAAGCAAAAAAATCCAAAAGCTTATTTAGCACAAACAAATCATTTTTTAGTCGAAGAAAAATTGATTTTAGCGGAAGATTTGCCTTTTGAATTTATGTTGAATGCGCTAAGACTCTATCAAAAGATTCCTGTTGAGCTATTTCAGCAACGAACCGGATTAGCTATTTCGAGTATTAAGCCTATTTTATGTCAAGCACAGCAACAAGGTTTACTGACTTATGATGCTTCAGCAATAGAAACAACAGAATTTGGAAAACGTTTTTATAATGATTTACTTGCTTTGTTTATGAAGGTTACATTTTAAATTAATTAAAGTGTAAAAAAAATGAGATCCCAGATTTCATGCCCTAATTGTTGACCGCGGTTTTCAAATTTGGTCAGAGGTCGCGATAAGGGTCTGGGTGTAAATTGATTCTTTCCAATAGTGTTTTGCCATTGGGATGAATTTTCTAAGGTTTTTAACATATGTTGAGCATAATTTTCCCAATCAGTTGCAAGATGTAATTTGCCATTTAATTTAAGTTTTTCATGTAATAATTCAATAAATTTCGGTTGTATAAGTCGTCTTTTATGATGTCGGGTTTTCGGCCAAGGGTCTGGAAAAAAGATTTGTATTAAATCTAAACTATGCTTAGGAAAGGAATGAGCTAAAATTTCTGTAGCGTCGGCATAAAAAACTTTAAGATTATTAAGTTTAAATTTTTCGATTTGTGTTAAGAGTAATGCGATTCCAGGACGATGAACTTCTATGCCTAAATAATTATTTTCTGGGTAAAGCATGGCTTGCTGTAACAAACTATCCCCCATGCCAAAACCAATTTCCAATACAGTATAGGCTTCTCGTCGAAATAACTTTTTAAAATTTAATAATGATACATCCTTTTGATGAGATAAAGTCAAAAAAGCTTGCTGTTGAGCTTTGCTTAATTTTTTTTGGCGATGCACAAAACTACGTATTGGTCTTAGAAGTTTATTCATGGGGAAGGGTATTAGCGATTAAGCATTAAGGATAGTTCTTTAACTAGGCATTCAATACCCATTGCGACTTCTTTAATTGAATGAGCTAACATATAGGCGGGTGTAGTAATTAATTTATGCGATTTATCCACGACACAATCTGTGGCAGCACATGTAACATGTTTGGCACCTAGCTTTTCTAATATTTCTGCAGTGGCTTTATCATTTCCAATGGTTATTTTGATCCCGGTTGGATAAAGCTTTGGGGCTAAAACGGGCGCAATACAAATAAATCCGGCGGGTTTTTTGGTATCTACTATAGACTTGGCAAATTTAAGAACATCAGCTTGGATGGAGTAATTTTCTTTATTTAAACCAAAATTACACAAATTTAATGCGGCACCAAAACCACCTGGAAATATCATAGCGGTATAGTCATCGGGGTTGGCTGAGGCGATGTCTTTAATTTTTCCACGTGCAATACGTGCAGATTCTTCCAATATATTTCTAGATGCGTGCTCTAGAGTTTTGCCATCAGCCATATTAACTACGCGGGTTTGGGGAATATTAGGGGCCAGACATTGATAAGTTAATCCAGCACGGTCTAAAGCTAATAAAGTTAGTACTGATTCATGGATCTCACTGCCATCTAGGGCGCCACATCCTGATAAAATTACTGCGATCTTTTGCTTTTGCATTGCTTTTCCTCTCTAGAACCGTTATAAATTTGCCCTATTATTATAGTAATAGGGCTATTTCTCAACCCCTATCCAAACTAGGCGATAAGCATGTCAATCATTCAAGCTAAGTCCAGTAAAGGAAGCTGGTGCTTTGATTTTATATTACTAGCAGCGGGTATTGCTTTAGTATTTGGTTTATTCTTAGGAACGAGACCTCTGAGTGTGCCTGATGAGGGACGATATGCTGAAATTCCACGAGAAATGTTGGTTGTACATGATTTTGTAACTCCCCACTTGAATGGAGTTAAATATTTTGAAAAACCACCATTATTTTACTGGCTACAAGCTGGATCGATTAAAGTTTTAAATCCACTGATTATCAAAACAGAATATAGTTTAGCTAAACCTAAAGAAAATCATTACTTTTCTACTATCAGTGAATGGACAGTCCGCCTACCGAACGCTATTGTCGCTTTATTAGGTTGCTTATTGATTTATGCAGCGGGTCGAATGCTTTTTGAAAGACGAGCGGGATTATTGAGTGCCATAATTCTTGCTTCCAGTCTTTTATATTTTGCATTAGCACGGATGGTAACTCTCGATATGACTTTATCGATCTGCTTATCAGGAAGTTTGTTAGCTTTTTTAGTTGCAAGCAATCTATCGTTAAGTTTAGGGCGCCGGTTTTTATTTTATAGTGCTTATATCTTTGCTGGGTTGGCAGTACTCACCAAAGGACTTATCGGTATTATATTTCCAATTATGATTATTGGGTTTTGGGTTTTATTATCAAATAAATGGCGTTTATTGAAAGAATGTTATCTTCCGAGTGGAATTTTTTTATTTCTATTAATAGTTTTGCCATGGCATATTTTAGTTCAAATAAAAAATCCTGAGTTTTTTCAATTTTACTTTATTGACCAACAGTTTTTGCGTTACTCTACTTTGATCGCACAACGTTATCAACCCGATTGGTTTTTTATCCCGATTTTTATTGCGGGTTTTTTACCGTGGGTGTGTTTTTTTCCTCAAGCGATAGTTAGTCATTTCCCCAGAAATCGACAACAGTTTAAAGAAAAAAATAATTATATTTTCCTTTTATTGTGGGTAGGGATAATTTTTCTTTTCTTTTCTTTCTCAGATTCCAAGTTAATTCCTTATATTTTACCTATTTTCCCTGGGTTGGCTTTATTAACCGGGGATTATCTTTCTACTCACTGGCAGCGATTCAGTAATATTAAATGGGGGTATATAGCTATACCTTTGGTATGGTTAGCTTTAGGAGTTATAGGTATTTTATGTTTGGTACATGATTCTTCTATCACGTTATCGCAAATTTCCAGAATTTTTTTAATTACCGGCTATAGTGTTTTTTTGGTGAATAGCATTGTGGCGAGTTGCTTTATTATGCTTAAAAAATCTAAAATGGCATTTATTACCTTAGCAGTAGGAAGTGTGATTAGTTTTCTGATTGTTTCTATAAGTATTCCTAAACTCGATATCCGCTCTATAAAACCTTTAGTAGCTATTCTTAAGCCTCTATTAAAGTCTGAAGATAAAGTGGTTACGTACTATGACTATTATCAAGATTTACCTTTTTATTTAGATCAACGGGTATTTACAGTTAATGTCAGCGGGGAATTAAGCTTTGGTATGCAGCATCAGGATACCCATGCTTGGATGTTAAAAGATGCTGATTTCTGGCCAATATGGAATAGTCATGAACAGGTTTATATGATAACTAATAAAGAAATATACCAACGATTTAAAGTGCTAAAAACTCCTGATATTTTTTTGCTTGCGCAGACTGAACAAGATGTTTTATTAAGTAATCATCCTAAAATGTAATATCAATGAAAAGAGGGTAAACAAAAAATGAATAAACCTTATATTAGCGTAGTTATACCTGTTTATAATGAGTCTGAAAATTTAGAACAACTATACCAACGCTTGATTGCAAATTTAGACAAACTAAATAAAACTTATGAAATTATTTTAATTAATGATGGTAGTCAGGATGATTCTTATGATCGACTTAATGAATTACAAAAAAGACGACCAGAGCAAATTCGCATCATTCATTTTAATGGAAATTTTGGGCAGCATATGGCTCTGATGGCGGGCCTTGAGCGCGTCAGAGGAGAAATTATTGTTACCTTAGATGCAGACTTACAAAATCCGCCTGAGGAAATTACTCATTTGATAAAACTCATTGAAGACGGACATGATTATGTTGGTGGAATAAGAAAAAATCGACAAGATACTTTTTTCCGACGTTATGCCTCTAAAATTAATAATTGGTTACGCTATAAAATGACTAAGATTCGTTTGAGTGATCAAGGCTGTATGTTAAGGGCTTATCGACGTTCACTTATTGACTTAATGGTAGCAAGTAAAGAAACCTCTTTATTTATTCCAGCCCAAGCCTATAGGCTTTCTATTTCTCCTACCGAAATTGAAGTTGGCCATGATGCGCGTAAATCGGGTGAGTCTAAATATAATCTTTATCGTTTATTACGTTTAAATTTTGATTGGATGACTAGTTTTACCTTATTACCTTTACAAATTTTTACAATGTTAGGATTATTTATTTCCATCTTAAGTAGTTTTTTTGTTGTATATTTGTTGTTACGTCGAATAATTATCGGACCCGAAGTAGAAGGGGTTTTTACTTTGTTTGCGATAGTTTTTTTCATAATGGGTATAATGTTGATGGGTTTAGGTATTATGGGGGAATATATTGGACGTATTTATCAAGAAGTACGACACCGCCCTCGGTATGTTATTCGAAAAATTTTTGATGATACCAAGCAATAAACATAACAAATGCATTTTTAATGCAAGTAGTAAAATATGAGTTTAAAAGTATTAATTCTAGGGATCAATGGCTTTATTGGCAGCAGCTTAGTGGAGCAATGTTTAGTAAAAACAAATTGGCAGCTGGTTGGATTGGATTTAAGTGAAAACAAGATCAGTGAATTCCTTACCCATCCACAGCTTAACTTTAAAAAAGGGGATATGAATCAAGAACTAATATGGATAGAGCAACAGATTCAACAATGTGATGTGGTTTTGCCTTTAGTTGCTATCGCTACACCAGCTAGCTATGTAAAAAATCCCTTAGGTATTTTTGAACTTGATTTTGAAGCCAATTTAAAAATTATTCGTTTATGCGTTAAACATAAAAAACGTATCGTTTTTCCATCCACTTCTGAAGTGTATGGTATGTGTAATGATGAAGAATTTGATGAAGAAACCAGTAATTTTATTTTAGGTCCTATAAATAAGCCTCGTTGGATCTATTCATGTAGTAAACAACTATTAGATAGAGTAATTCATGCGTATGGTTTAAATAATGAATTATGTTACACCTTGTTTAGGCCATTTAATTGGTTAGGACCTAAGCTTGATGATCCAAATAATCCTAAGCCAGGAAGTTCCCGGGTTGTCAGTCAATTTATAGGAAATATATTACGTGGTGAAGCCATACAACTGGTAAATGGAGGACAGCAACGGCGGAGCTTTATTGATATTAACGACGGTATAATGTGTTTGTTAAAAATTATTGCAAATAAAAATGGGTGTGCAGAACAAGCTATTTTTAATATTGGAAATCCAAAAAATGATATTTCTATTCGTGAATTGGCCGAATTATTATTAGAATTGATCAAATCTTACGCCGGTTATGAAAATTATGCTGCACAAGTTAAATTAGAGACAATAAATTCGGATAATTATTATGGGAAAGGATACCAAGATGTGCAACGTCGCATGCCATCCATTAAGCGTGCGCAACAACAACTAGATTGGCAACCTGTGATAGATATAAAAACTAGCTTAAAGAAGATTTTAGATTTTTATTTATTACATTAATCCGACTGAGTATGGTATTTAGAAAATTATTATCTAAATCTGTTTTGGTTTTTAAGCACCAAAGTCGAGTATCAACAAAACCTACACATTTTATTGCATCTTTTTCTGTCATTATAACAATGGCATCATCACCAAAATTAAAATCGCGGGGTTTAAATTGGTAATGGTCGGGGAAGGGGTGTTCAATAATAGTAAGATTTAGGTTACGTAAGGTTTTAAAAAATTGACTAGGGTTCCCGATGCCAGCTACCGCATGTACTTTCCTATTGAGAAAATAGTCTGCCGATTGTTTATTTTTAGTTTGAATAAGCTGATAGAAATAATCGGGAATTAAGGATAGTTTAAACTCATTGGCTTGAGTCATTTCTTTGCTGATAACAAAATCAACAGAATTTAAGCGTGAGACAGGTTCGCGCAATGGTCCTGCGGGTAAACAAAAATTATTGCCAAAGCGTCTTTCTCCATCGACAACGACAATTTCTATATTTCTACCTAGGCTCAAATGTTGTAGGCCATCATCACTAATGACAATGTTGCAATTCGAACGTTTCAGTAAACTCTTAGCTCCACGACTGCGATTAGGATCGATGACAGTTGGACATGCAGTATGTTGAGCAATTAATAGAGGTTCATCGCCTACCTCACGAGCATTACTATTTTGATGTACTAAACAAGGAAAATGCTTTGTGTTGCCACCATAGCCTCGACTGATGATGCCTGGGCGCCAACCTTTTTCTTTCAAAAAACAGGCTAATGCGATGACAACAGGAGTTTTACCCGTTCCTCCAATTGTAATATTGCCGACGACAATAACGGGTACTGTGAGGTAATTTATTTTTAAAAAATGTAATTGATAAAGTTTACGGCGTAAAAAAATAAAAATGCTGTAAACGAATGATAATGGCCAAAGTAAATAAGCCAAAAAACTTTTTTTTTGCCAAAGGTTTAACATTTTTTTTTGGAGATTAATGAAGTGAGGCTACGTTTTTTCTTAAATAATTTATAATGACGAATTAAAGCAGTTAACAGATTAAATAGTAGAATAGCAGCTGTTGAGAGATAGGCTATCCATAAATAAAAACGATAATCTTTCATTGTAACTTCCTGTTATTCTATCTGTTGTAGCATAACATAGTTTGGAGCTGCTTGCTTATAATCATTTCCAATAATTTTTAATTCGTGTCTATTTGCGGCAAGCGTGGCTTGAATGACTTGATAAGTTTTATTTAAGGCTAAACGAAAAGCCAATAAAGCATCTTGGCTTAATAAAAAATGACCTAGATACAGTGCTGAGAAAAGATCGCCAGTTCCGTTAAACATTGCTGGAGTGTAGGGCATAGTAGCAAACCAATGTTCTCGTTTGTTTGAAAGAAAAGCGACGGATTTTTTAACTGAGTTTGAGGTATTTTTTTCTTTTAAATTTAAGCGAGTTACAATAAGAATTAATATTCCTTGATTGTGAAAAAAATTGGCTGCTTTTTTTAAATCTTTTAAATTATTTATTTTTTTCCCGTATAAATATTCTGCTTCAAAATGATTGGGAGTAATTATATTGGCATTAGATAAACTTTGATGGCGAAAGAAATCAGGAATATCAGGTTTTACAAAGCAGGCTTTACCATTCGGTGTGCTCATAACGGGGTCGCACAAATAAATAAGTTGAGGATTGAGTTGACGAAATTGTTGCACGGTTTCAAGAATGACCTCCCCAATTTCTTTATCGCCAATATATCCAGATAAAATTGCATCGCATCGTTTTGCTAGATCGAGGGAAAGTAAACCTTGAATGACGGAACGTATATGCTCAGCAGTGCAAATATCTCCATGCCAATGTCCATAACCGGTATGATTAGAAAACTGTACTGTATTGATTGGCCAAACTTCAAATCCTAAAGATTGTAAGGGGAAGGTAGCAGCTTTATTGCCCACATAGCCATAACTGACATGGGATTGTATCGATAAGATATTCATCGGACCTCTAAGAGAAGTATATTGGTCTTGAAAAAATTTGGTGCCCCAGGCCGGATTCGAACCGGCGACCTGTCCCTTAGGAGGGGACTGCGCTATCCACCTGTGCCACCGGGGCTAATTGAATCGTATTATACGCCGACTTTTTTATGTTCGCGTCTGCAATTGTTTATATCCGCAAAATTTTTGTTAACAATTAATTTTTTGTAAAGTGCTCATGATATGGAGTGCAAAATTTGGCTAATAATGACATAATGCACCGCTAAATGAATTTTAAGGTTTAGCGTATCATGTCTATTGAAAAGAAACATTTTACTGCCCATCATTTTTATCCGTGGGTGGTTATTGCCTTAGCAGCTGCATTTTTGTTTTACAAATACATTCTGCAAGTCTCCCCAAGTATCATGACCGAGGACCTGATGCGTGTATTTCACCTACAAGGTACCGGTTTAGGTAATTTAGCGGCGAGTTTTTTTTATTCTTTTTTGATAGCCCAACTTTTTGTGGGTGTTTTACTCGACCGTTATAGTCCACGCTTATTAACTGCCATAGCTATTTTTATATGTGCGGCCGGAGTTTATATTTTCTGTAAGGCAAACACTTTAAATATAGCAACTTGGGCTAGGGCATTAATGGGAGTTGGAGCAGCTTTTGCTACAGTTAGTTATATGAAAATGACTAGCCTTTGGTTTAAACCCAATCAATTTGCTTTTGTCGGGGGGTTGTTGGCTTCAGCAGCGATGTTAGGTGCAATTGCGGGTCAGGTTCCGCTATCTTTGATGGTGAGTACTTTTGGTTGGCGGGAAAGTCTGTATTTCTGCAGTATTATTGGCTTAATTTTAGCGGGACTATTTTATTTAATTGTTCGTGATAAACCAGCTGGTGCAACTGGCTTAATTAGTGAAAGGACTAAGGTTGAAAAAATTTCATTTCATGACGTATGGATGGTGTTGAGTAATAAACAAAACTGGCTAATTACACTCTATAGTGGATTAGCTTTTGCCCCAATTGATAGTTTTGCTGGTCTCTGGTGTATTCCTTTTTTAAAAGAAACGTATCAGGTTTCACATACAAAAGCCGCTTTCTTGGCTTCTTTTATTTTTTTAGGTGTAGCTTTCGGTAGTCCTTTATTAGGCTTATGGTCAGACCGAATAAACAAAAGACTCCCAGTGATGCGGATCAATGCTTCTGTAGCCCTAGTTGCCATTATCTCGATTATTTATGTCAATCATTTTCCACTTTGGCTATTAGGAGTTTTGTTGTTTATATTTGGATTTAGCACTGGTGCATTTATGCTAGGTTTTGCTTTGGGTAGAGAGTTAAATAAAATAACAGTTGCAGCAACGATAATTGCCTTAATCAATACAGGAGATATCATTTTTAGTGCGTTGACTCAACCATTGATAGGAAAATTATTAGATGCGCATTGGCATGGCAAGTTAATAGCAGGCATGCATTATTTTTCAACGATAGAATATCGATATGCATTAAGTGTATTACCTGCTTATTTGCTATTAGCTTTAATCTTACTATTTTTTATCCGCGAATCTAATTCACAACAATTAGTGCCGGAATAATTACGGGTTTGTTGGGTTAAGTTGATCGATAACTTTAGTTTTATAGTCAGATTGCATAATCGGTAAATTTCGAAAATCTTGTAACACCTTCATGCAAGGAATAGTTTGGTTTTTTCTTTCGGCCATCTGTGCTTCCTGGCTGATTCGTTGATAGACCAAAGAAGCTGCTGCTTGATCAGAAGGATCGCTAGATAACTTATTTAAAGCTTCGTTTACTCTTGCAGAAAAATCGCCTAGATTCTGGCCGCAAGCCTGTGCGATACCCGCAATGGCACCCGCTTGTCTAGCAAATTCTATTGCTTTGCTTTGAGGATTGCTCAATGTTGAAGGAGCGGTACTATTGCTTGGAACAGTATTGGCTACCCCACTCGCACTGATGCTTAATAATAGGATAAAACCTAATATTTTTTTTGGTGTTGTTGTAAGCATATAATTGGCTCTAGTTATTAATAGAATAGGGAGTTTCTAAAAAGTCTAATAATGGACCTTCAAGGCTTCCTAATCTGATAGTATGTGAAGCAGCTTGAATTTGCAAACAAACTAAGGCTTGATAACGACTATCTTGCTCTTTAGCACACATAATTAGAATGCCTTTTTCGGTTTTTTGATCATTATCAAAAAGAGGGGTCCCCGGTAAGGGCGGCAGATTTTGGCTTTGAAAAGTCACTCGATAAAGCCGACTTTTCGATTTTCCTAAATAATGAGTCCTTGCTATGATTTCTTGGCCAATGTAACAACCTTTACTAAAACTTACCCCCCCTAGTTCAGGAAAATTCAGTTGGTGGGGAGTAAATTGACCACTCGTTTCCGGATAAACAGTTGGAATTCCAGCCATAATATCTAATAAATGCCAGTGATTGATACTTTGTTGCTCAAATTTATTCTCGATAAAATTGATAGATTCATTTATGGGTGCTAATAAGATAATACGAGGAACAGGTCCTGGAATTGATAAGCTGAGTGTATGATCCGAGACTGCTAAGTTATTTTCGTGGATTAGTTTTTGTTTTGTGGATAAGTTTTTTGTCGTTGCTTCATAAAGTCCAATTTTGTACCAGTCTTTGCTAACATCTGTTAAGGTTACTTTTGAGAAAACTGCATATTTTTGTAAAGATCCCATTAATAGTGGCAATGTACTTCGTTGTAATAAAAAATAATAATCATTTTGAAAAAAAAATAACCGAAAAGTAGCAATTATTCGCCCTTTTACATCACAATGGGCACCTAATCGGCTTTGATTTGCATTAATTTCTTCCAAATCGCAAGTCAATTGACCTTGTAAAAATCTTTTAGCGTCTTTGCCACTGGCACGAATCAGTCCAAGATCAATAAGATCAATAGCGTTATTTTTAATCGTTATTTTTTCAAGCATAAAACCCAGCCTTATTCGTTAAATCAGCAAATATTCACTAGAATAAATTAATGATTATAAATTATTACGAATTTTTAGCGACCTAAAACAGCTGATTCTATAAAAAAATAAATTACTAAATTACTACAAAGCTGAGGTCTAGGGGGGGGTATGCTTTATAGTGTCAGAGTGTTGACCTGTTTAATAATGATTTTTATTTGTCAAAAAGCCTTGGGCTTAACTATAACTAATACTTTAGCCGTTACAGCAATAGTAGGTGGGGGAGCAAATTGTAAATTTGGTACTGTCACGAATATGAGATTTCCTAATTATTATTCATTCAATTCTAATTCGGATAATGCGACAGGCACCGTTACAATAACATGCATACCTAGCCTTAGCTATGATATAGGGATAGATAAAGGTCAAGGTGCAGGCGCAACAGAAGACCATCGATTATTAACCAAACAAGGTGGAAATCAGCTGTTAAACTACGGTCTTTTCCAAGATGCTGCTCATCAACATAACTATGGAACAATAATAGGACAAAATACTTTACATCAAGTAGCAACCGGATCTGCTGAGGTGATTACTATTTACGGAGAAATTCCCAGTAATCAAGCAGTGAGTGCAGGTACCTACTTAGATCAAGTGACTATTTTTGTAACATTTTAATGAAGTGATTATCAGATTATTTTATTGGCTAGGATTAGATTAAGTTAATTTTTACTTGATCGCTTTTATAAACCATTATATTCTCCTTCTGTGCTGTAGAGTCTTATTTGATAAGGAAATCGATTATGTTTAGAGCACAAAATGCTTTTTTTGTATTTTTAGTTTTATTTTTCAATCCAGCTGTATTTGCTGCGACAGTGACTGCGAACTTACCCGTTAATGCAACAGTGAATGCAACTTGTATCTTTGGAAATATTACCTCAGTCAATTTTGGTAACTATTCAGGAGTTCAAAATGACGCAACGGGTAGCATCGAGATGACTTGTAACAATGGTACTGCATATACTATAGGTTTAAATGCAGGAACTGGGGCAGGTGCCACCACAACTAACAGAATCATGACAGGAGCACCTAGCGGAACACTTGGATATCGGCTTTTTCAGGATCCTTCACGCACAATAAATTGGGGGAATAATCCACCCACCGATACAGTTAATTTGACAGGTAATGGGGTAGTGCAATTATCTACAGTGTATGGGCGAATACTTGCCGGTGCAGTTCCTGCAACAGGTAGTTATAACGACACGGTGTTAATAACTGTTACTTACTGACGCAATCTTGTTTAAAGTATCCTGCCTAACATAAACGATTAGCAGCACTCTAATTTATTTATAAATGGATTGTAAGGGATCAATAAAAAATGAAAATAAGCTACTATGCTGCAAGAGTTGTAATTCTAGCTGTGCTATTTATTACAGTCGTTAATGCTAACGTTTTAGAAGTGACCCCTGTCCAGCTATCATTATCTCCTAGTCAAAGGATAGGCGTTCTTAAAGTAACCAATCGAAGCGATGAACATAGTATATTACAATTAAGTTTACTTAACTGGCAACAAAGCCTTAAGGGTAAAGATATTTACAAGATTTCTCATGATATCTTGCTCACACCACCTTTATTTGTTTTACCTGCGCATAAAACCCAAATTATACGCTTTGCCTTAAGGCATCCTACCTATAATACCATGCAAAAAACCTACCGAGTGCATTTGAAAGAAGTGCAATCACCAAGACAAAAAAAATTAGGTCAAACGTTGTATTTTTTGATGGATATATCGCTCCCTTTATTTGTTCAACCCCTGCACATGGTTGAAAGTGCAGTTTGGTCCATCAAAGTTTTGGATGCACATCATATGAAATTGAATTTATATAATGATGGCAATATTTCTTTATTTGTGAATCAATGGCAATTGTTGTCTGGTCACCCACAAGAAAATTTGATGAAAAAACATTCAACTTTTACATACATTTTACCACATTGTTCTTATTCTTGGATAGTAAAAGACGATTCTAATATTAATTATACGGATATTCAGTCAAATATTAATGGACATAGTAAAAAATCACCTTTGCATAGGCTTTAGATTTGTATTAGCTATATGTTTTATAATTTTTTCTTTAATCAGCATAGATAGCAATGCCAAGCTTGGAAAGAAATCTTCGATAAAACAAATACCCAAAGAACAAGCTCATATTTCACTAATTCCCTTGTTGCTTGAAGTAAAACTCAATGGGACATTATTGCCTGGTGTTATACAATGTTACAAAGAGCCCTCTGGCCAGATCTGGATTGAAGAAAGTGATTTACGCCAATGGAAAATGCAATTCAATTTTTATTCTCCTTTAAACTATCATCAATACCATTTATATAAATTGGATTGGTATCCAGGCCTTCATTATCAACTAGATCAATATGCGATGCAGTTAATTTTATCTGCATCACCAGAATTATTTGCTATACAAATCTTTGACCCTCTTAGTAAACGTTTAGGCGCGTTACGCCCTAAAGATCCAGGCGCCTATCTTAATTATGATGCAGTAGCATTAAGAAATAATTATCCAGGAATCAATCAAACTAATCTCTCGGCATTAATGGGTTTAGGATTATTTAATCGTTTAGGCGTCGGAACCGCAGATGTACTTGCATATAACAAATATGCAAATAATATTACGCTTTTAACGAATCAATCCAGTAAATTAGTTCGATTAAATACCGCATGGACTTTAGATCAACCAGAAAAAATTGCACGTTGGCGTTTTGGTGATGCCATAACCGGTTCGACTTATTGGAGTGGGGCATCACGTTTTGCGGGTATTCAATATGCCACAAATTTTAATACACAACCTAATTTAGTCACTTTCCCATTACCTGGTTACCAAGGTGAAGCGGCTATTCCGAGTAAAGTCGATGTATTTGTTAATAGTGTTTTAAATCAGCAACAAATAGTAAATAACGGCCCTTATATTTTCAATAATATTCCAGTTATTTCTGGAGCGGGTACTGTGAATATAGTAACCCAAGATTTGCTGGGTCGTAGTCAAGTAGCAAGTTTTAGTTATTATGCCAGCCCGCAATTACTTAAACCCAATTTAGTAGATTTTTCCTACGAAACCGGTTTTGTACGCGATAATTATGGTGTGAAGAGCAATGATTATGGTCGCTTTTTGGCTGTGGGAACCTATCAACGCGGAATAACTGATAATTTAACCTTAGGGAGTCATGCTGAGCTATTGTTTGATCAGCAAACCTTAGGTTTTTCAGCTAATTATTTATTAAATAATTATGGGGTAGCTACTTTAGCATTGGCAGGTGGTCATAATAATTCAGGTGGAGGTGGCTTATTAGGTTTAGGTTTTATTCGTCAAGGTCCGCAACTGAGTTATGGTTTTAATACCAGCTTAACCACTCAAAATTACATTCAACTGGGAACACAACCTAATACATCACCACCCAGTATGGTGACGCAATTATTTCTAGGATATAGTTTAGAAAACTATGGATCATTAAGTAGCAGTTTTACCATGGTAAATAGTCGCAATTTTAATACTGTAAATGGAATTTCCAACACACCAACAGCACGGTTATTGACAGCTACTTATACACATACTTTATTTAAAAATATTTCTTTAAGTTTTGGTTTTGTTGGAGATTTACGAAACTCACAAACCAATCAAGCATTTCTAACATTAGTTTTTGCCCCTGATGTGAATCATTACATTAATAATTCAATCACTTGGCAGAATCATCAAGTGCAGGATTTATTACAATTTGCCAAACCAGTCCCATTAGGTAAGGGCTATGGTTATAACATTCTGGCTAGCAATAATAGTAATCGCTATGCGGGTGCAGACGTGACTGTACAAACTGAAATGGGTGCCTATACCGCACGCATAGGACAAGGTAGAGGACAAGCAAATTATGAAGTAGATGCAAGTGGTAGTGCAATTTATTTTGCGGGAGATGGCTTCTTAGCACGTAAGCTCACTCAAAGTTTTGCTTTGGTAAAGGTTCCCAATTTCCCTGGTGTGGATGTATTTTATGAAAATCAACTGATGGGTAAGACCGATAGAAAAGGAAATTTATTAATCACTGAATTATTGCCATATCAAGAAAACAGCGTGGAAATAGAACCAACAACATTGCCATTGGATACCCAAATCGATGTCACGCGTGAAAAAGTCATACCTTATTTCCATAGTGGTGTTTTAGCAGAGTTCTTAATTAAGCGTATGCAGGGTGTGGATTTACACTTAAAGACGCCTAGTGGTGAGTTTGTACCTGTAGGAGCAGAACTTGAGTTAAATAATAATTCTTGTGAATACCCTGTTGGATACGATGGGGAAATATTTATCCCTGATGTGAAAGGACATCTTTTAGAAGGTTCCGTGCAATGGGAGAATTATGTGTATTATTTCTCAGTACCATTGCCATATACCAGCGATCCGATTATCGAATTAGGAGAGGTACAGTGCTATTAAAAAAAACTCAACGATCCTGGTTAATTTCCATTATTGTTTTATTTCTATGTAATTTTTATAGCGCTGCTGTCTATGCTACTTGCTCGGGATTGGGTTGTTCATGTTCGGTTGGAACTACAGCCGTTACCTTTGGTACCTATGTGCCTACTACGTTAAAAACTGCTAATGGTAATGTTGCAGTAACTTGTTCTGCATTAGTTATCTTTACTGTTTCTTATGTGATTAGCATGGCTAAAGGCAATAGTGCGACTTATACACCCCGTTTTATGAGTTTAGTAAGCAATCATTTGAATTATAACTTGTATACAACGGGAGCGTTTACTTCGATTTGGGGAGATGCAACCGGAGGAACCGTGACGGTAAGTGATTCTTATACATCAATAGGATTGTCAACTACCAGGGACTATACTGTTTTTGGTCGAATTCCTGCCTCGCAATTTGTCAATACTGGGACTTATACTGACTCAGTTTTGGTTACGGTCACTTATTGAACTTCTATTTTATACTGGATAATAAATCATTCCTCTATTAGTCTTTATATATTGAAGGAGTGTAGTAATGATAATTTAATACCGTAAAAAAATGGATTTTTTTGCGTATAGATTGATGTTTAAAACTTGAGCGTCTTTTAGCTTACTACTACAAATTACAGTTAATAAATGGATTAATTTTCTGGATTCTGGTTCTCTGGAAAGAAAGGAGGTTAACCATGCGTTGGTTGATTAATTTATCTGTTTATATAATGATGCTTGTACATATAACTCCAGCATTTTCAGCAATCGGTGGAGATGTTACATCCATGCTGGTTTCAGTAAGTGTGGTGGGAGGTTGTACGATTCGTGCTACGCCATTAGTGTTTGGACTTTACAACCCAAATTCTTGCCTACCAACCGATTCTAGTGCACGGCTTAAAGTGCTGTGTACATTAAATACACCTTATTATGTAACTCTGGATCAAGGTGCAAATTGTGGAGGGACAACAAGATTACGTAGGATGTCGGGACCCGATCATTCATCTATTAAATATCTTTTAACACAAAATCCAACGCATACCATCAATTGGGGTAATGTTATTGGAGTTGATGCAAAATTTGGTGTAGGAAATGGTCTAAGACAAACTTTAGTTGTTTATGGGCAAATCCCCCCTAAACAAAATGTGAATATCGGTTCATATAGAGATGTTGTCAACGTGGGAATTATTTTTTAAAAATCAGAGGTTTTTGCTTTATTTCGTTGGATTGGCACTTTCGCATGCTCATTTACTTTATGTAAACTACATTTCTCAAAACCAATCCACCGAGAACTAAAAAAATACAATACTTGGTTTTTTGAGAGATATGTAAATTAACAAAACAATTGTTTATCAATCAAATCGCATAAACAATGAATAATCAATAGATGTGTTTCTTGTATTCGAGCAGTCGATGAACCATGAACGCGGATTTCAACATCAGTGGAACTCAGCATACCCGCTAAAGCCCCCCCCTCTTTACCAGTGAGAGCAATAATTTTTAGATCTCTACTTTGAGCGGCTTCACAGGCTTTTAAAATATTTTCTGAGTTACCGCTAGTTGAAATAAGAAATAAAATATCGCCTGCTTGGCCTAAAGCTCTAATCTGTTTAGCAAAAATTTCACTATAGTTATAGTCGTTTGCGATAGAAGTGATAGTAGAGGTATCGGTGGTTAAAGCAATTGCGGGTAAGCTCGGCCGTTCGGTTTCAAAGCGGTTAATCATCTCAGAAGCAAAATGTTGTGAATCAGCAGCAGAGCCGCCATTACCGCAAACTAGAATTTTATTGTTATTCATTAGACAGTCAACAAATAATTGACTGGCGGCCAAAATAATTTCAGGTAGTGTTTCCGCAGCATCCGACTTGGTGCGTATGCTTTCAGAAAAATGAGTTTTGATACGTGTTAATAGATTCATAACTTACCTAGAGAATGCATTTTTGACCCATTCTACTTGAGCTGAGTCCAGTTTGGAAATATTCCGTAATATTGGGGTAGTGGGTTTTACACCGACAACATCAAAACGACAAGCGATTTTTTCATTTAATTGTTTTGATGATAAGTAAAATTCAGCAGTTTTGATGATTTTATTTTGTTTAAACCTGTTGACTGATTCTAGGCTACTGCCAAAAAATGGATATTTTCGATATCGGACCTCAATGAAAACCAGTGTAAATTGATCTCGCATAATCAAATCAATTTCGCCTAGGCGGCAAGTAAAATTACGAGTAATTAACTTAAGTTTCTGTTGCTGTAAATAAACACAGACTAGATCTTCGATGTGTGTCCCGAATTTTTTTGTATCTATAGACATTAATCAATAGGAAAAATATTTCCATTGCGAAATTGTGCGCAAGGTAATTGACGGACGAAGCGACGTTGAGTATTTAATGAAAGTATTCCTGTAGCGCCCTGTAGTGTTTGTTGCGGCGATTGCTTTAGGGCTTCTAAATGCTGAATTATGTGAAAAGCATCAATTCCCAAAGCATAATATTTACTGTTTCGAGTGAAACGTTCAGGTGATGCTGATTTTAGTTGTTGATAAAGATTAGGTTCAATGGTGTTGTTAGCGAGCGACCAAGGTGCAGCACAGAAAATAACTTGATTCAGATCTTTGTCAAAACGTTTTGCACAGATACCACTATAAATTGATGCAGTTGCATAAACGGGTATATCACCGGCATAAAAGAATTTTAATAAAGGTTTCACTTGACGACCTATTTGTGGACTACTTGCCAAGAAAATGACATCAAAATCGGTGCGTCTATCATGGGGAGGTTTGAAGTGCAAAAAATTTCTCATTTGTTTAGTTATATCTGCAGGATTTTCAGACAATGCCAGTTGACCGACAACAGTTCCACCTAAAGCTTGCCATTGTTGAGCAAATGCTTCACCAATCTGAGCTCCCCAATTGCCATTAGCAGTTATAATAAGCGCAGATCGTTTATTATGTTGCCAAGCAAGATGGGTTACCTGTTGAGCTTCATCAATAGGGGATAAACCAAATTGATAGAGCTCAGGAGGTGTACTAATATCATCTTTTAAATAGTTCAACGCTAAAATGGGGATTTTGGTTTGAAAGCTGGCGATGCTTTGTACCTCGGGTTTTAGTAATGGACCGACAATTATTTGAGCATTTTTTGCTATAGCCGCGGTATAAGCGGCTTGTATCGAAGACTCAACACTGGTGTCGATAAGAATGATGCGCGGCGATGCTCCATTTTCTTCGGCTGCAGCTAAAAAACCTTGTTTGACTGACTGACCAATATTAGCTAAGGGACCTTGTAGAGGCAGGAGCAAGGCAATAGGCTGAATGACATTATTATTGGGAGTGGTTGGTGTCAAATTAGAATTTGAATTGCTTGATAGAATTACTGGATTAGGCGCACGATTAGAATTGCTAGCACAAGCCACAAGACCTAAACTTATTAGTAATACGCTTATAATTATAAAAAATCGATTCATCAATGAAAGAGGCACACGTTTCCCAGCTAAAAATTTAAACGACACCGCCAATAATAGTTTATTCTGATACTTTTACGCAATGCTATAGATAATTTTGCTTAATTGAAAATTGCTTATGAATAAACCACCACCACTTGACAAAGAGGATCTTGCTTTTTTTAAGGAAGCAATGTCAGACGTAAAACGTACTAAATCCTTTCCTGCAAAAGCTAAATCCAAAAAAATTATTTGTAAACTTGAAAAAGCAGCATTAATTAATTTTAAGGAGGATATCCAGCAAACACCCCTATCTCTTTTGGACCCAACTGAGTTAACAATAAGTTCAGAAGATCAGTTATTTTTTAAGCGACCAGGGTTGCAAAATAAACGGATTAAACAATTCGTACGGGGGGATATACACCAATCAGACTCTCTTGATTTACATCAAATGACAGTAGAGCAGGCACGAAGTGCGGTGCTCAATTTTTTGTTATCTAGTCGCGATCGCAACTATATTTGTGTGCGTATTATTCATGGGAAAGGAAGGTTTTCGCCATCTGGCGCTAAACTGAAAAATTATGTGAACTGCTGGTTAATGCAAATTTCATGGGTGTTAGCTTTTTCTTCCGCTCTCCCCTCAGATGGCGGCACAGGAGCGATATATGTATTATTGAGCCGAAAACATTGAAATGTTGTATTTATTTCGCAGTTAATTTGGCATAGCTAGCCACCAACCATTTTGTACCTGCTTGGTTAAATTTAATCTGTAAACGGGTATGCTCACCACGACCTTCGGCATTAATTAATGTTCCTTCACCGAATGCTGGATGTGTGACCGTTTGTCCTATACGCAATCCAGTATCACCTATGGTAGTAGCGCTAGCAGAATTTTTGGTAGATTTTAATATTTGTGTCGGTCTAACAACAGAAGTACGCAAACGAACTTCCTCTAATAACTCTTTGGGAATTTCTGAAATAAATCGAGAAGGTCGATGATGGCTTTCGTTGCCATGTAGACGTCTGACTTCAGCATAGCTAAGAAATAACTTACGCATTGCGCGGGTCATGCCTACATAACAGAGTCGCCGTTCTTCTTCTAAGCGGCCGGGTTCTTCGTGAGACATATGATGCGGGAACAATCCCTCTTCCATTCCACATAAAAACACCCAAGGAAATTCTAATCCTTTGGCAGAGTGTAATGTCATTAACTGTACACATTCTTGCTGGGCGTTTGCTTGATGTTCGCCCGCTTCCAAAGCAACGTGGGCAAGAAAGGCAGATAAAATTGAAATGTTATTATCTTCAGGGACAAATTGTCTTGTAGCATTGATTAATTCTTCAAGATTTTCAATTCGTGCTTGACCACGTTCGCCTTTTTCTTTTTTATAATGATTAAATAGACCACTGCTATAGAGAACTTGTTCAGTTTGTTCTGCAAGTGTTAAATTTTTAGTATCTTCATCTGTTTTGTCGATTAATTGGATGAAATGAGCCAAGGCATTGGCTGCACGTGCAGCTAAAACCTGATTAGTTAATAAATCTTGAGCAGCTTGCCATAAAGAAATATTTTGAGAACGCGCTTCCATACGTAAGGTTTGTAAGGTTTGGTCGCCAATACCGCGCGTTGGCGTATTGACGATACGCTCGAAGGCAGGATCATCATTTCGATTAGCAATTAAACGTAAATAGGCTAAGGCGTCTTTGATTTCAGCGCGTTCGAAAAAGCGTAATCCACCATAGATACGATACGGAATTTGTGCTGATATTAAAGCTTCTTCTAATACGCGAGATTGAGCATTAGACCGATAAAGAATAGCTACTTCATTGGGTTGTAGTTCCTTTTTTAAGCCTTGTTTAATTTGATTAACAATAAATCGGGCTTCATCCAAGTCATTAAATGCGCCATAAAGTGAAATTAGATCTCCTTGGCCACCACTGCTCCAAAGTTTTTTACCCAAACGACCGTCGTTATGGCTTATTAGCGCATTGGACGCGGCTAAAATAACACCTGTCGAGCGGTAATTTTGTTCAAGTCGGATCATCAGATGATCTGGAAAGTCGAGTATAAAATCTTGAATATTTTTTACTCGAGCGCCACGCCACCCATAAATTGATTGGTCATCATCACCTACTATCATTAAATAATTTTTATCACGACACAATAGTTTTAACCAAGCGTATTGAATAGTATTGGTATCTTGAAACTCATCAACCAAAATATATCGAAAGCGTTCTTGATAATGATGTAAAATATCGGGGTTTTTAATAAAAAGCTCATAACTTCGTAAAATTAATTCTGCAAAATCGACGACGCCATTCCGAGCGCATATTTCTTCATAGGATTGGTAGATACGAACTAAGGTTTTGGTGTAGGGATCGTTAGTGTTAGCGATTTGGTGAGATCGAACCCCTTCATCTTTTTGTTGGTTAATAAACCATTGCACTTTTCTCGGAGCCCATTGTGCTTCATCAAGATTCAAGCTAACCAAAATTCGTTTAATTACGCGATATTGATCATCACTATCTAATATTTGAAACGTTTGTGGTATGCCTGCTGCTTCCCAATGTTGACGTAATAAGCGATGAGCAAGCCCATGAAATGTACCTACCCACATCATCCGCATAGGGATATCGAGTAAATTTTCTAAACGTTGTCGCATTTCGCCAGCGGCTTTGTTAGTAAATGTTACAGCGAGAATATTATAAGGAGATATGTCTTCCTCATTGATTAACCAAGCAATACGATGAACTAATACCCGTGTTTTTCCACTACCCGCTCCGGCTAATACCAACAAATTTGCCAACGGAGCAGCAACAACGTGTTGTTGTGCTTCATTTAAAGATTCTAGCAAGGGATGGTTTGGATTAGACATAGACGGGGATTGTAACGAAATTTCTAACTTCTTGCATGATTTATTTTTTCCACGGTGAAAAATAGGAGGATGGAATTTAGGAATCTGAGTAGCATCAAGATTTATTCGATTTCTATATAGTAGATTTTTAAATGTTTGTTAAATCTGTAATTTTATTTTATTTTTACCTCGAAGGATTAATATATTTAATTTATTAGATGACGTATTATTTAATAATTCTCTAACTTGCTTGATATCTAAATTATTAACATTAATATTATTAATTTGGAGTAAAATATCCCCATTTAATAATTGATAGGGCGCAATATTAGCTGGAGTATTATAGCGAAACTCTAAATGACCATTATAATAAGCTAATGAAAAATAACGTAAAAATTTTTTATCATTTTGAGTAAATTTTGTAGCGTTGTAACAAAATTGCATTTTATTAGGGATAAAAATATAATTATCAAAGCGCGAAAAAAAATCAAATCCTAATTTGTTTATATGATTTTTAGTTACATGGATTTTGAAGTTTCCTACGCGCATCTGATCAAAAAATAAGCAGTCAATTAAATAAGTTTCATTGCGGCTTAAACCACTTGCTGAAGCGCCAACCATATTATTCTGATCCAAAGTTAGTTTGCACCTATTTGAGTTTTTCCAAAAGCTTAAAAGCTCTTTAGAAATTATGGTATCATCTGCACCAGTGTCTACATTTAAAGATGCAGAACTCCATTGCCCAGATCTATTTTTATTATTTAATATTAATAAAGGAGATTGGGCGTAAGCATCCTCATAGGGAACACAATTTTGATAATTAATTTTGGAGGGCATCTGCTTCCATATCGTTACGGTTTTGGCTTTATTATCAATAGCCCAGTTCAATTGACGAAAAACTTCTATTCCTAAAATACCATCTATTTTTTGACCAATGGCTTGACTAAATAATGTTAAATCTAACCCAATCCAGGGATCGTGACCCAAAATAGTGTAAGTTCCTATTTTTATTGGTAAAGGGCGCCATAATTTAAAATTATTTAATTTATCATTCGTAGTGATTAATCCGTCAGTAAGAAATTGATGAAAATAAAGAGGGATATCTTTTTTTGGTGTAGCCAACGTTAATAACGATGCAAGCTTATTATCTATTGCTGAATAACTAGCACCAGTATCTAATAAAAAAGAATAGCGTTTATTTTTGATAATAACAGGCAAGACAATTCCATTGGCGGATAAGGGGGTTATGAGTATCCGATTAGTATCGTGTTCTGGTTTTTCTGAAGGCTGACAAGCTGAAAATAGGATTACAATTATGCCTATCAAACAACGGTAAATATAAGGCATTCGCATTTATTTTTTCTATTTTTATTGATAATATTAGATTAATTTTAACACATAATCTTTATTTGCTAATGCATTCGGTATTATTTTTTTTTGCTGTAAAAACAACATAAATTTTTTATAAGCATTTTTATTGAAATTATTTGGATGAGATGCAATATAGGGTAGTGTAGCTTGCCAGATCTGATGATTTAATTCATTGTTTAAGGCAGGGTGATTTTTAACAAAAATTTGCCAGCTTTTTTCTGGATTACTTAGTAAATAACGAGTTGCTTTATCGAGTGCGGTCAAAAATTTAATAAGGCGCGGATCAGATAATTTATTTTTATTAGCTATAATAATTAATTCATCATAGCGTGGAATATCACCTAACTCTACAGGAAAAACAGTGACTGCTTGATGAGCAAACTGTATTTGCAAAGGTTCTACGTTGCGCATCCCATTAATAATAGCATCGACGCGATTGCTTAATAGCGCTTGCGTTAAATTATATTGAACATTAATAGTTTGTACTTCACTCATCTTTAAGTGTGCCTTTTCTAATAAAGCATTTAACATTAACGTTCCTTCAACATGGGATGTATAAGCAATGCGCTTGCCTTTTAGATCGACAAGCTGATGAATAAGCCCTTCCTTTTTAACAATCAAACAATTTAAAGGTTGGTTAATTAAACTAGCTATACGTATTAAAGGTAAACCTTTTGAGGCTTGAATCAGTAATTGAGGTTGATAACTCACAGCTAAATCAGCATGGCCTGCAGCTACTAATTTAGGGCCATCGTCGGGATTACTAGGGGCAATAATATTAACTTGCAATCCTTCCTGAGCAAAAAACCCATGTTCTTTAGCAACAAAGATTGCAGCATGATCTGGATTAACTAACCAATCTAGAATCAACGTGATGGGTTTAGCAGTAACATGGCTACTAAATAACAAAAAACCTATGAAAAGAATAAAATTTTTTTTTCTTATTAAATATTTTAGCATGAAGAGAGTAAGGTCCAGGGTAAAGCCAGCTTAAGTAAAGTATTAATAAGGAAATACAATAAAATTCCTATAAAAAATATCACGAGCAATACAGCAAACATTAAATCAATTTGCATTTGTGCGTTGGCATTTAATAATAAAAAACCCAAACCTTGATTCGATCCAACCCACTCTCCAATAATGGCTCCCAGAGGCGCCATAGTCGTTGCCAGTCGAATGCCTGAAGCAAGATTCGGTAATCCGGCAGGAATACGAATTTGATAGAGAATTTGCCAACGACTACTGTTCATTATCTTAGCGACGTTTAAATAATTTTCCGGTGTTTGCTTTAGTCCATCGAGAAAATTGCTAGTGATGGGAAAAAATAACATGAAGGTGGTAGTAATAATTTTAGCTGTTATACCATAACCAAACCAAAGTACTAATAAGGGAGCGATTGCAAATACTGGTAAAGCTTGGCTAATCAATAATAAAGGAAGTAAGAAAGCATGTATTGTACGAAATAAACACATACAGAGTGCAATACTCACACCAAATATAATTCCAAGAAATAAACCTAAGAGGATTTCTACTAATGTTGGTAATGTTTGTAATGCAATTAAGGACGCATGGTTAATAAGACTTTGTAATACTTCAAATGGTGTGGGCAATATATAATTAGGCAGTTGTAAAATATGGATTAAACATTCCCAGATCAAAATGAACCCGATAGGGATGAAAATTTTATGAGAAAATAAAGGGAAAATTTTTAAAGCTAATAAGGCTAATCGTTTTTTAGTAAAATTTAAGTTCCACAGAGACGTAAATACGTTTTGTAGTTGCGCTAATCGATTGATGAGCTGATTACGTAAAAAAGCGATTGTAACCATTTAAGCCTCTTGCAAATGCTGCAAAAGCTTAGCTTGCCATTGTAATAATTCAGTGTTACTTAGCGAGCGTGGAGGTGAATCAAGAAATTCGCAGTTTATATAGTTTATTTTTGCGGGTTCACCGGACATAATTGCAATATGATGCCCTAAACGCAATGCTTCTAAGGGATCATGTGTGACTAATAAGACCGTGTGATTTTTTAATGCGCATGCTGTAAGTTCTTGTAGATAATAGCGAGTAATGCTATCTAAAGCAGAAAAAGGCTCATCCATTAATACAATGGGCCGCTTTTCTAAAAGTACGCGTGCTAAAGCGGTACGTTGTTGCATTCCTCCGGACAATTGTGCCGGATATTTATCTATGGCTTCACCTAAACCGAGTTTATGTAATAATTCCCGTGCTTGAATATAGGGTTTATTCTCACGCCTTAGTCGGTAACCCAGCACAACATTATCTAAAATAGTAAGCCAAGGTAGTAAAGTGTGGGTTTGTGGCATGTAAGTTAATCGACCGGCCAAACCCTTCTGATCGCAGGTCGTGACATCGGCTGAATTGGCGTTTAATCCAGCAATTAGATGTAAGAAACGACTTTTGCCAATACCGCTGCTACCTAATAAACATGTGGTCTGCCCAGCTGCCAAATGGAAATTTAATTGGTCAAAGAGAACTTTATCTTGATAGTATAAGCTTGCATTATTTACCAAAACAGCGGGCGATTTTAACATTCACTTTTCCTACGCAGGCATTGTCCCGATCAGGTTAGAAGGGTATTTCTCAGCTAAATCCTAAAACTTCCGCTTTTAATCGCTTTGATTGTTAAATTGGTTTCGGAGGTTCATTATTATAAGCTCTTTCAAAATCAATTCGCCTAGAACTCAATTAAAATGCTTTTGTTTTAGGAGGTAAGCACCCCTAAGCAAGTGCGGCATGGTAACAAGCTTGTTAGCAAAATGAAAGGGGCAATGAGTTTGCGATCTTGACATCCTCGCTTTTACGCGCCGGACTTAATTCTGGGAGTAACTATAAATAAAAATGATATTTTATTTGGCTGTGTGATTTTTGAACCTAAGGGTAGTCCCTTGAGTTATTTCAAAAATTGAAGTTTAATGGAATTGCTCACACTGATTTAAAACCTAAAAATATTAAGTGTTTTGCTACAAAATTGATCGATTCCATTTCTACTACGAGGAATAGTATGCGTAAAATTTTTAAATTAGTGCTATTATCCAGCATTTTATTAAGTGTATTTAGCCTAGCATGGGGAGCCAGTATTGTTAGGGATTTTAATGTTTCTAATTATAAAGGTAGATGGGTAATTATTAGTTATTGGGCAACATGGTGTGAGTATTGTATGGGAGAAATACCCCAATTAAATTCATTTTATCGAGCACATGCTGATCAGGTTGCGATGTTTGGGTTTAATTATGATGATCCAGGTAATTTATCACAGCATGTACAACAGAGTGGCGTTATATTTCCTACTTTAGTGAATGATCCTAAAGCTAGTTTTGGAATACGTGGTATATCGGGTTTACCAACTACATTGATTATTGGTCCTGATGGTCGATTGAAACATGTGTTGGAAGGACCACAAACAAAACGAAGTTTGGAAATAGCAGTCAATTTATAATTTTGCTATTCCTTTTAAGTATGTAATCTCTCAAGATTCTAGTTTATATACTAGAATACGGGTTCTTGATTGTTAGAATTATCCTGATTTCCTGTGGTTGGATACTCTATTGGCATTTGCTGTTTAGTAGTATCGGTAGGAGATTCAGCAGGATTATCAATTGCATTGAATGGAGTCATATCTTCTTGAGTCGATATTCTGGTTAAATCATCTTTACGAAAATATTCTAATATAGAACCGGGTGTTCCATTAGGTAATATATTACCGGTAGAGGGATCAATGCTTGCTGTTACAATATCAGAAGGTTGAGGCATGGTTTTTTCAGGCTGACCTTTTAATGCGACTCGCATAAAATCAATCCACATCGGTAAAGCAGCTTTCGCGCCATATTCTTGCACAGAACTTGGTTGATCGAATCCAATCCAAACCGTTGTTACTAAATTGCTATTAAATCCTGTAAACCAGGTGTCGACATAATCACTGGTTGTACCCGTTTTCCCAGCTAGATCAGTTCGATTCAATACTCTAGCTTGTGAACCGGTACCGTACCGAATGACATCTTTTAAAGCAGAAGTCATTAAAAAAGCGATATCAGCAGGAATAACTTGTGGTGCATAAGGACTATCTTTTTCATCTGCTAATGGAGGCTCAATTTCTCCGCGTAGACACGCTTCACAAGCAATTTTAGGTTCTGCTTTATAAATGATTTGACCTTGTTCATCGGTAATATGATCAATTAAATAAGGAGTTATTCGAAAGCCGCCATTGGCAAACACGGCATAGGCACGCGCTAATTCGAGAGGGGTAACTTCGCCGGTTCCGAGAGCTAATGTAAGATTACGTGGTAGTTTTTTGGAATTAAAACCAAATCGCTTTACATAGGATAATACATAAGGAACATCAATAGCTTGTAACAAGCGAACAGATATAAGGTTGATGGATTTAGCTAGAGCAAGACGTAAGCGAGTTGGGCCGCTAAAAATATGATTGTCATTTTGTGGGCGCCAGGGTTCGTCACTGCCAGGTATATCAAAAACCAATGGCGCATCATTAAAAACATTTGCTAAGGTATATCCCTTTGCTAATGCAGCTGCATAAATAAAAGGCTTGAATCCTGATCCCGGTTGTCGTTCTGCCTGAACGACCCGATTAAATTTGCTTAAATTATAATCAAAGCCACCAACTAATGCGCTAATGGCTCCTGTTTGCGGATTTAAAGCGATTAATGCACCTTGTACTTTAGGAATTTGGGATAATTCCCAGATATTATTTACAGTTAATTCTACACGTATAACATCGCCGACATGGACTTTATTTTTCAAGACGTCAGGAGGTGGATTTAAATTAGTCGAATCAAGCTGAGGCATAGTCCATGCCACACCTTGCCAGGGAATAAAGATCATTTGGTTATCGACTAAAAGTGCGGTTATGGCTTGATCAGTGACAGAAATTACTATAGCAGCTTGTAAACCATTAATAGAGGCTACACGGTGTAATGCGTTTAAAGTATGTGTGACTTTGTTTGCATCTAATGGGGCTATATTTTTTTCCGGCTTTCTATATCCGTGACGTTTATCGTAAGCCAATAAGCTAGTCCTTAAAGCTTTATCAGCGGCAATTTGTTGAGAGGAGTTGATGGTAGTGTAAACATTATAACCTTTTAAATAGATATCTTCGCCAAAACTTTTGTACATCATGTCGCGTACCATTTCAGCGACATAAGGCGCTTTAATCATTCCCCCAGCATCTGCTTGGGCATGCGTCACCATAGGTGTGGCAATAGCAGACTCATAGGCAGCTTTTGAGATATAACCTAATTCATGCATACGCAATAAAACATGATCACGTCGCTGTTTTGCTCCGATGGGGTTGACTAATGGATTAATGGCTGAAGGAGCTTTTGGTAAACCAGCAATAGTTGCCATTTCCGGTAAGGTGAGTTGGTTAAGGGTTTTATTAAAATAAACTTGTGCTGCAGCAGCAATTCCGTAAGCGCGGTTTCCAAGAAAGATTTTGTTCAGGTAAAGTTCTAAAATTTGCTCTTTAGTGAATTCTCGTTCGATTTTTAAAGAGAGTAAAATTTCAGTAAATTTTCTTAAAAAAGTTTTTTCTCGGGATAAATAAAAATTGCGTGCAACTTGCATGGTAATAGTACTTCCTCCTTGTACTTTACTTCCGGTGAGCAACACTTCGCCTGCTGCACGTAGTAATCCATAAAAGTCAACACCATGATGTTCTAAAAAGCGTTGATCCTCAGTGGCTAAAAAAGCTTTTACCATTAAATTAGGAACTTCATTCAATCGAACAAGATTTCTGTGTAATTCTCCAAACTCAGCGATAGGTTGTCCATCAGTAGTGTAAATCCGCATCGGAATAGGAAGTTGTACTGATTTTAGTTCTTCAACATCAGGTAATTGTTTATCAAGATAAATATAAAGCAGACTACCAGCCAACAAAAGCGTGATAAAAAGGCTCAATACCATGAAAAAAAAATTACGGAGAAAATGATTCGATCTTTTCATAATGAAAGCAGTTGATTAGCTGAGGCTGGCCCTATCATAACGCAAGTGGCTTATCTCTTAAACAAGGGTTTTTAATAAACATAGTGTGCAATAAGGCCGTTGTACACTTAAATAGAAGTGGGGTAATTTTTTGTCATCATAGCACACTAAAAAAAATTATAATTCTACAATATACTGTTTTATGCATTAAATAATTGACATTTTATTATTCATATGCATAAATAAAAAGGAATAAGTTTTGAAATCACAATAAAAAATAAGAGTATGTGTTTTTTCAAGGATAGATTTAAAAATGCTCCAAAAGCTAACACGACGATAGGCTTGGATATCGGCAGTAGTACGATTAAGTGGGTAAGTTTAGGCAACAATAATGAGCTTAAACAGTATGCAATTCAAGAAATTCCTATGTCGTTGTCAATTGCGCAAACAAAAGATATACCTCAAATTGCCGCTGTCTTAAAAGAAACGTTGTTCGATCAAAACCCTATAAGAAATTGTATAATCAATATTCCAGATATTTTTGTCTGCTGTAAATGGATCCAAATAGATAGCGTCAATTATCAACGTATCGAAAAAACAATTCGGGTACTGGCAGAGCAAATCATTTCTTACCCTTTATGTAAACTCTATTTTGATTATCAAGTTTTTGACCCACCCCCTCAAAATCAAGAAAAATATAACGTTTTACTGGTAGCTTGTCGCAAAGAGCATTTAGATTTTCGTTTAGAGATTATTCAACAAGCAAATTTAATTCCTATTATTGTAGAAGTGGGTTCATTTGCCTTAGAAAGAGCTTTCAATTTTTTTTATACAGACGAGATGAATGAGAATGTCATCTTATTAGATATAGGAGTGAGTCAGTTAACATTTTTGTTTTTTATTCATTCTCAGTCACAAGTATATTCTGAAAATCTATGTAATGTCTTAGAGTTTGAAAGTGTTTTATTGCAAATTAAACGCTGTATAAAAAGATATACGTTGGCTTATCCATATTATGTCTTGACAAAGCTTTTGTTAATTGGCGCTAATATTTCGTTACTGAATTATATATTAAATAGATTAGATGGTTTTTTAAAATTACAGATACGAATATTAGAATATCCAAAACAGCTCAAATATAATCCTGAATTAAATAGTGAAGGCATAGAACGAAGCTTTATGAATTTATTTTTAAGTTATGGATTGGCTTTACGAGGTAATTCATTATGAAGTTTAAAAAAAACAAAATTTTAAGGAGATAGAAATTTTTTTTAAAAATAAGGAAAATGTGGTGAAACAAATCAACTTATTACCCTGGCGAGAGCATAAAAATAAATTAAAAATTAGGCGACTTGCTATTGTTTGGCTTACAGTTTCCGGCTTCTTTTTAATTCTATTGCTTATTGCAAAAATTATTATTATTCAGCAAATAAAACATTGTCAATTAACTAATGATCATATTTATTTTCAGATTAAAAATATATCATCTAGGATTAAAGAACTAAAAAAATTAAAAGATGAAGAAAAAGAACTAAGAAACATTGTAAAAACTAACCAGATTAACCATCGACAAATAAAAAAAATTCAGGATTTAATAAATCGTCTTCAATACTTAATAACTCCCGATCTTTTTGTACGCCTAATCGAGTTTTATCCACCTTATTTAAGTTTAATAATGCATGCAAATTCAGAAAAAGAATATGTACTTTTTAAACAAATATTACAATCAAAATTTAATTACAAAATAAGATGGTTGATTCTTAATCAATTTCAGAATTTACAATTAGATTTTTTTGCCCAGATTATTTTCACTAAAGAATAAATTTATATTGATTTAGAATAAATAAAAAAAATTGGTAGAAAGGAGTTAGTCATTTTAAAAAATTTTGATATATTTTCAAAACATTTTAAATTTATTGTAATTATCTCGTTAGTTATTTTTACGGGTACCTTAGGGGTTTTTTTAAATTTACGTTCAGATCTTAAGCAGAAGGAAACAATATACTTAAATTTTCAATCATTAAAAAAAGAACTGAATAATCAACTAAAAATAGTTTCAAAGTATTCTAAATATCCAAAAAAAATTAAAATTTTAAGGAAAAAAAATTTCTTAAATCTATGGCAAGAGGATTTTTTTCAGAAGACAACAAAGAAGGGCTCTAAGCGTAATTATATCAATGAATACCAATTGATAAGCAACTTCGATTCAAGTGAAAATATTAATAAATTTATTTTGTATTTACTAAACAGCTTATTAACTAAATCGTCTATTGCTTATAATCAGATAAGAATTTTAACAATTAAAAAGCTTAATTTTCCACATATTTATAAAATTGAGTTTTCTGTTTCTTGCGAAAATAATAATATTTTAAATTTCCTCAATGCAATTGATGAAATAAATAGATTTATAATAATTCAAAGTTTTAAATATCAATTATCCCATTTAAACAAAAATTTTAAACAAGAAATTATTTTTTATTTAATATGCTATATTCCTTCTTTTTATGCAAATAAATTAATTTTAGATTTATCAAGAATAAATAAAAAAGTCACTAAATCTTTAGAGAAAGTGATTATGTATCCTTTAAACAAACTAAAAATATTAGGTTTTTTATCGAATAATGAAAAGCAATCTTTCAGTTTAGTTGGACTGCCTAATAATAAAATTTATAAAATTATATTAGGAAATTATTTGGGTATAGAACAGGGTTTGGTGATAGGTACTTATCCTGAAAAAATTGTAATCAAAAATAATAAAACAAATGAAATAATAAGTCTATCCAATAAACTTAGGAAATTAGCCTATGACAAAAATTTTTCCTAATTTATTATTGCTATTCTTTTTTTTATTATCAATATTTAATGGTAGAATACTCGCTAATGAAAATACTTTAAATAAACAAACTGATAAAAATATTTCCTTAAATTTTCGTCATATAAAAATTCGTTCCGCATTGCAGTATTTGTCTGAATTAAATAATAATAATTTAATTATTGACAATAAAATTCATGGGGAAATTAGCATTTATTTGCATGATGTAAATTGGGAGCAAGCTTTAGATGCCATTTTGCAAACTCAAGGTCTTGCAAAACGCTCTATTATTAATGGGTGGTTTATTACTACTTCTGAACAATTATTGCAACAGGATAAAATTAATTTAGATATTCAAAAGGAAAAAAGGGCTTTATTTCCGTTAACTTTCAAAGTAATTCAAATTCGTTATAGAAAAGCATCAGATATAAGCAAGTTATTAAAAGATAAAACAAATTCACCTTTGTCTGCTCGTGGCAGTGTGAACATAGATATCTCGACAAATAGTTTATGGATTAGAGATTCTATTGAACAAATAAATAAAATTTTAGCATCTATTAGGGAGTTAGATAAGCCAATTAATCAAATCTTGATTGAGGCAAGAATTGTAAGTATTGATCAAAATATGGAAAAAGAATTGGGGGCGCAATTTGGTTCAACACAAACACAATCGGCTAATAAGCTTTTAAAATCGCAACTTAAAAATAAAGTCAAAAATTCTAATACTGGCTTATTACAACATTTAACTATGGATTTGCCAATTACAGGGGGTGCAAGCAGTGGTGCTGCATCCGTTGGCTTGCGTTTAATGCGCTTAGGTCAGAATTCTTTTTTAGATCTTGAATTGTCTGCATTAGAAAACGAAGGTATGGCCGAAATAATTTCTACACCGCATTTGATTACTGCTGATCAGCAGACTGCATTTATAGAAGCAGGTGCTGAAATACCTTACCAAGAAAAAGCTTCAAGTGGTGGGACCAATGTGATATTTAAAAAAGCAGTGCTATCATTGAAAGTAACGCCTAGAATTATGCCAGATGAGCGCATCGTATTGGATATAAAGGTAAACCAAGACCAACCCAGTACCTTTATGGCCCTAGATGTCCCAACAATTAAAGCACGCGGAATTAAAACACAAGTTACTGTCAAAAATAGTGAAACGGTTGTATTAGGTGGAATCTATGAGTATTCTCAGAGTAAACTAGAGCAACGGGTTCCCTTTTTAGGCACTTTACCGATAATAGGTCGTTTATTTCGTTTAACAACATCAAATAGTCGGCGTAGTGAGCTTTTGATATTTTTAACGCCGACTATTTTAAGCTATTAAGCTGTTTGGCTAATTAACTAGAACCATTTTATTAACGAGCAACTATGCAATTTACTCAATGGCGACATTCGTTTCGCAATTTAGACAACGATCGAGTTGTCCATAGTTTAAAAACGGCTATTGCACTATTATTTGGACTGTTAATTTCTTATTCATTTAAGCTTCCTCTCCAAGGAAGGTGGGTCGTTATTACTATTCTCGTTGTAATGTGCGCACAATCACGTGTGGGTGCGATTTTACAAAAATCATATATGCGTTTTATAGGGACGGTAATAGGAGCCAGCGTTGCCTGTTTGACACTTTGGTTAGTTTATCCCAATGTTGCATTGACAATTTTCATTCTTTGCATAGCCACAGCAGTTTTCAGTTACATTGCTGATAGTCCTAGCAATTGGAGTGAAGCAGGTCCTTTAGGGGCAGTTACACTTATCATTATTGTTATTTCACAGAATCCTAATTTCTATACAGTATTGAGTCGTTTTCTAGAAATCAATTTAGGAATTATTATTGCCTTATTGGTATCCCGTTTTATCTGGCCTTTACATTCTCGTACACAATTGCGTTCTATATTAATAGATACTTTACAGAATCTAAAGGATCTTGCTCAAAAATTAGAAGAGTTCACATTCACTCATGATGAAGATATTCCAAAATTTCAGGATATTTTGGAAAATAAAATACTGAATAATATAGGTATTCAGAAGAAATTATTTAAAGAAGTGATGAGTGAATCATTTGGTCGATCTAATTTAGGCAAAACTTTTAAAAATATTTTAGATACTGAGAGAGAAATGCTACGTTGTATTATCTTAATGAGAAATGCATTAATGAATTTTTCCGATCAAACTATTTTGGTCTTTAATCAACATGCCCAAATACAAAAAATTTATCAAATAACCCAGGATTTATTTCAAAACAATATTGAAAATCTTAAAGGAAAAGATACCAAACAAACTATTCAAAGCTTAGAAAGACCTTCAAATTGGAAAGAAGAAATAAAAATTCAGTTCAAATCTTTAGAACTCAGTCGGTCCGATCAATTCGCTATAGACTTATTTATTTTTAGTGCTGATCGTTTACTAGTTCAATTACATACATTGACAACGTTAATAAAGAAATTTTAAAATTATGAAAGAATCTCCTCATCGTTTTATACACGCGCTCTTAAGGCAACCGATCGATCGCACACCCATATGGATTATGCGTCAAGCGGGGCGGTATTTACCAGAATATCGTGCGACTCGTAAGAAGGCCGGTGATTTTTTAACGCTATGTAAAACTCCAGAACTAGCTTGTGAAGTAACTTTGCAGCCATTACAACGATTCGATTTGGATGCAGCCATAATTTTTTCCGATATCTTGACTATTCCCGATGCTATGGGCTTAGGTCTTTATTTTGTTGAAGGAGAAGGACCTAAATTTCATAAACCTATAAAAACTATAGCAGAGATTAAAGCTTTACCAATCCCTAAGCCTGAAATTGATTTAAGTTATGTACTAGATGCCATTTCACTTACTCGCCGGGAATTAAAAAATAAAGTTCCGTTGATTGGATTTGCAGGAAGTCCTTGGACGCTTGCTTGTTATATGTTGGAAGGCGGAGGAAGCCGGGAGTTTAGGCAAGTTAAAACATTATTGTATCAAGAACCCAAAGCATTACATCATTTATTAAATACCTTAACTAAAGCAACTATTTTGTATATGAATGCGCAGATTGCTGCTGGTGCTCAGGCTATCATGATTTTTGATACTTGGGGAGGTTTATTAACAACAGTGGCTTATCAACAATTTTCATTAGATTATATGACTCAAATAGTTGCTAATTTGAAAAATGAGAATATACAAGAAAAAATACCTATCATTTTATTTACCAAAGGTGGAAATTTATGGTTAGAAAAAATAGCAAGCTCAGGTTGCGATGCGATAGGCTTGGACTGGACTATCGATTTAGGATTAGCTCGTCAAAGACTCAAAAACAAGGTAGCCTTACAAGGTAACATGGACCCAGCGATTTTATTCGCCAATCCAGAGACAATCCGCCGTGAAGTACAAAACATACTGCAAGCATATGGCGCTGGATCAGGACATATCTTTAATCTAGGCCACGGAATTTCTCAATATACACAGCCGGAAAATGTAAAAATATTGGTTGATGCTATACATGAATTAAGTCCAGCCTTTCATTAGAAAATAGAATTTATATTTATTTTTTCCGAGGGACTACCGGCTGAAATAAACTTCCTTCAGTAGAAGGTTTAAAATTACTTTTTGATTCTGGATAAAAAGCAGAAGAAGTCACATAAACTAACTTGTCAAATTCACTAAGTTTTTTGGGGTAAGTTGGCGAAGGATAATGATAAAAGCTTGCTTGTTTATTATCTTGCTTGAAGTTTATCTCTGATATATTTTGCCTATTTTTATGCATATAATTTTTTATTTTTATTTATGAAATAACTATTTAACTAGTCAGCTAATAACAAACCGCCTCAAAAATTTTATTCGCACTCAAACTCAAATTTCTAAGTTGTAAAAATTTTTTTTAATTTTTATTTTTTTTTGCTCTAGCAATTGATCTCAAAATTGGATTAATATAATATTATATGTAGGAATATCTAGTACAAGGAGGAAAATTTCTTTCTAAAAAATATAATATAATATTTTATAAATAAAATATAGGCAATGGAATATTTTGCTTTTTCTTATTAGCAAAATATTAAAATTTTCTTAATCAATTGAGGTTATTTATGCCAGAGTTAACTACCATAAATGTAATAGATATTTGCGGAGAAAATAGAGATTTATTAAGAGAAAAAGAACGAGAAGGAGTAGTAGGATTGGTAGATGATGCGGGAATTATACATATCAATGCGCTACCTTCCTCAGAAGAACAAATGGTTTTTATTGATCAGTTTTGTGAGAATGAAAAGTTAAATACCCAACATATTAAAGAAGTTTTTCAAAAAGAAAAATACAGAGCCGAGCATATCATAATGTTTTTGATTATAGCTTTGGCATTGATAGTCGCTGGATATTCTTTTGCCCCGCTTTTTATTGCATCTGCTATAATTTTACCTATAATTCCAGTTTTATTAGCCGGGGTTGCAATTATTGCACTGACTAAATTTTATTTAAATCTACGACTTAATTCTCTTGAAACTAATAAATTACAATCTAAAGCATTTTTAGATAAAATAATGACAAGTAAAGGTAGCAATATGGATGAAAGTGATATTAATAGTGAGAATAATGGCCAAACTCAAGAGATAAAAGCAACAATCAAAGCAGCAACCGATGAAGCAACAAGGGTTCTGAGTGAGAAAATCGAAATACTTTCAAAAAATACTCAAAGCTTTTTCTCAACTTTCTCTAAACCTTCTCCTGAAGATCCAGTTAATGCATTTCATCATAGCGAAAGAGCTTCAAGTCCTTCGCATAGCTAAAAATAAGACCATTTTTGTTCAAAGCAAAAATGGTCTTTAATGAATTGCTGGATTGACACTATTTTTCCGTCGATGTGAAGATAAAATACTATAACCCGCAATCCCAGATAAAATTGAACCTGTAAAAACACCTAAGCGGACTAATGCGATTAACGTATTGTCTCCGAATGCGAGGCTGGCAATAAATAAACTCATTGTAAAACCTATCCCACAAATCAAAGCAATGCCATAAATATGCCACCAGTTTACTTGATAAGGTAATTTTGCCAGTTGAGTTTTTACTGTTAACCAACTTGCTCCAAAAATCCCTAATTGTTTACCCAAAAATAATCCCACAATTATTCCTAAGGGAAGTGGGTGTATAAAAGTTGCTAAATTTATATTTGAAAAAGATAGGCCGGCATTGGCAAATGCAAAAAGAGGTAAAATACCGTAGGCTATCCATGGGTGTAATTGATGTATTAAATGGTGCAGTAAAGAATTAAAATTTTTGTTACTACTGGTCAGTGGAATAGTGAAGCCGAATAAAACGCCTGCAATGGTTGCATGAATACCAGAGTTGAGGATTAATAACCATAAAGCAAAGCCTAATAAGCAATACGGAAAGAATTGTTGTATTTTAAAATAGTTTAAACTTAATAAACCGATAAAAGCCAGTAAAGATAAAAATAAATAAAGCCAGCCTATTTGTTGAGTATAAAAAATAGCAATGACGATAATTGCGCCTAGATCATCAATGATAGCTAATGCCATTAAGAAAATTTTTAAGGCAACAGGAATATGTTTACCAAGTAATGAAAGTACCCCTAAAGAAAAGGCAATATCGGTAGCCATAGGTATTGCCCAGCCCGAGATAAGTTGAGGATATTTATGATTGATGGCTAAATAAAATAAAGCCGGAACTATCATTCCACCTATCGCAGCTACAGTAGGTAGCATTGCTTTGGTTACTGTATTGAGTTCGCCCTGAATTAATTCTCGTTTAATTTCGAGACTGACTAAAAAAAAGAAAATTGTCATCAATCCATCATTAATAAAATGTAACAAAGAAAAATGGATATTGGACCCTAGGCTGATGTTGAAATTTAAAAATGTTTGGTAATAAGTTTGCCAGCTAGAATTAGCGAGAATTAAAGCAAAGAGCGTGGCGATGCCTAATGAAATACCACCTGAAGCTTCTAGCTGAATAAATTTATGTAGAAACTTTATATGCATTTAATTAATTTCCTTAGCATTAATAGGCCATTTATACTGACCTGATAGTTTATTAATGCTAGTTAAACGATTTTGATGAGCGATTAATTCTTCCCTATTGGCATAGATGACAGGTAATATTACTGTTTCGTTGATTATTTTCCTCGGTTTAGTCGTTTGCATAGCATGAACTATCTGCTCTTCATCAAACAAGTGAGTTTGGCCGCCGGTCATGGCGAGGTAAACCTGAGCTAATAATTCTGCATCCAATAAAGCGCCATGCTTATCACGTTTAGAGTTATCAATAGCATAACGCTTGCAAAGTGCATCTAAGCTATTGCGTTGACCCGGATGTAATTGGCGCGCTAATGGAAGTGTATCTAGAATTTGGCAATACTCAGAAATTTTTTTATATTTTTTTTTGGTTAATTTGAATTCATTATCTAAAAAACCTAAATCAAATGGTGCGTTATGGATAATAAGCTGGGAACCTTGAATAAATTCCAGTAATTCATCAGCAATAACTTTAAATTCTGGTTTATCCCTAAGAAATTCTGTGCTTAAACCATGCACAGCAAATGCCCCTGCTTCATTATCTCGACCAGGATTTAGGAAACAATGAAAATGTCGTTTAGTGAGACGCCGATCGATCAACTCTAAGCAGCCTATTTCGATGACCCGATGTTTGTCATTGACATCTCTGCCGGTGGTTTCAGTATCTAAAATGATTTGGCGCATAATTTATGGATAAATTGGTATGACCCTAATCTTACGTCGAGTGAGAAAAAATGGCTAGCTTTTAATAAAATCTTAATAAAAGGATGTTTAAGATTAGATACTATTCAAAGAAAGTTTTCAAAACTGAAATATTATATGAGATGACTGTATGCCAGGTACAAAAGATATTGTTTTAGCTTCTTTAATGAAAAAGACTCCCCGGAAAATCCTAAGATTTATTCGCATACCACAAAACAAGAAAAACTTGATAATACTCAAAGTTTAGCTCCCCCAGAACTAATAGAACAATATGACAATGAATTTAGGTCCTATTTTTCGCAGGTTTTGGTAGATAGTAAGATAATTTCATCAAATACTTTTTTTCTGTAAAATATGCAGGAGAGCATAATAAGGAAAGATTGCAAATTTTGCGAGAGCATAATTATTGTAAGAGCCATAGCAAATCTTAAGCCTGCCCAATTTTGACTAATTTATTAGTGAATGTAACTGGCTTTGTAATTTAGCTTGAATAGCAGTAAAATTGTCTAAACGTTCTCGTTCTAGAGTAATGATTTTTGGTGGGGCTTTTTGTATAAAAGCTGAATTGCTTAGTTTTGATTTGGATCGCGCAATTTCTTTTTCTATCTTGAGAATTTCTTTTCTTAAACGTTGTACTTCTGCTTCAATATCAATTAAATCTTCCATAGGAATAAGTAATTCTAAGCTGCCAACTATGCCCATAGCATAATTTGTGTTTATTGCTTTTTCTGTTAACCAATTTATTTCACTTATTTTAGCAAGATTCATTATTTCGTTAAGAAAGTGATGAGTATTCTTATAATCTTTTTTATTCCCTTTAAAAAGTAATAAAGGAATTTTTTTACCTGGGGCTATATTCATTTCAGAGCGTAGTGTGCGAATGGTATGGACAATAGTTTTTAACCAGCTTAAATCTTGCTCAGCACTACTATCTTTTTTTGTTTTATCAAACTGGGGATAAGTTTGTACCATCAGACTATTACCGGTTTTTCCAGCAAAAGGGGCTATGGTTTGCCAAATTTCTTCAGTAACAAAGGGCATTAAGGGGTGTAGTAAGCGTAAACAGCTTTCTAAAATGAAAATTAAACAGGCTAAGGTTTCTTGTTGTTCTTGATTGTTTGTATTAGTTAAAATAGGTTTAGCTAGTTCAACATACCAGTCACAATATTCATTCCAAATAAATTCATAAATCGCTTGCGCCATTAGATCAAATCGATAATCTTGAAAATGTTTATGCATTTCAGTGATAGTGTTTTGTAATAAGGAATAAAAAGCGCGATTTATGGAAAGAGTTAATGTGGACAAAGATTTAAAACTCTTTTGATTAGAAGTGTGTGTTAAAACAAAACGGGCTGCATTCCACAGCTTATTACAAAAATTTCGATAGCCCTCAGTTCGGCTTAAATCAAAGCGTATATCACGGGTAGGAGAGGCTAATGCGCAAAAAGTGAATCGTAGAGCGTCGGTTCCTAGCGCAGGAATTCCTTGAGGAAATTGTTGTCTAGTCGCTTGTTCAATTTTTTTGGCCATTTGTGGCTGCAATAAACCTTGGGTACGTTTTATCACTAAGTCATCTACGCTAATTCCTAATATCACATCAAGGGGATCTAAAACGTTACCTTTCGATTTTGACATTTTTTGGCCTTCATAATCCCGTATCAAGCCCGTTACATAGACTTCTTTAAAAGGAACCTTGCCCGTAAAATGGAGTCCTAGCATTAACATGCGGGCTACCCAAAAAAAGATAATGTCAAATCCCGTTACTAAAACATTAGTGGGATAAAAAGAAATTAATTCTTTGGTAGTTTGTGGCCAACCTAAAGTAACAAAAGGCCACAGTGCTGATGAAAACCAGGTATCGAGCACATCTTCATCTTGCTTAAGCGTCATTCTAGAATCTAAAGAATATTGCTGGCGAATACTTTTTTCATCTTTCCCAACATAGAATTGACCTTGCTCATCATACCAGGCGGGAATTCGATGCCCCCACCAAAGCTGACGACTAATGCACCAATCATCAATATTTTCTAGCCATTGTAAACAAACTTTTCGCCAAGTTTCCGGGATAAAATCAAGCTCTCCTTGAGTGATGGCTAGAATTGCAGGTTTTGCTAAGGGTTGCATCGACATAAACCATTGATCAGTAAGATAAGGTTCTATCACAACTCCAGAACGATCCCCTCGAGGAATTTTTACTAAATAAGCTTCTACCTTTTCTAAAAATCCGAGTTCTTCTAGATCACCGATGATTTTTTTTCGTGCAGCAAAGCGTTCTAAATCACGAAATTTTTCTGGAACCTGTTCGTTAAGATGTGCATTAGGTGTAAAAATATTAATGCTAGGTAAATGATGTCTTTGTGCTGTTGCATAATCATTAAAATCATGCGCAGGAGTGATTTTTACGCAACCGCTACCAAAGGTGGGTTCTACACATTGGTCTGCTATTATTGGAATAATACGATCAGTTAAAGGGAGTTTTATTTGTTTTCCGATATAGGCTTGATAACGAGGATCATCAGGATGTACAGCAACCGCGACATCACCAAATAAAGTTTCTGGTCTTGTAGTAGCGACTAATAAAAAATCATCGCTATTTTTTAATGGATAACGCAGAGTCCATAAATGACCTTGTTCTTCTTGGTTAATGACTTCAAGATCAGATACTGCTGTTAAAAGCTGAGGATCCCAATTAACTAAACGTTTTCCACGATAAATAAAACCTTGTTTATATAAATCAATGAATACCTTTTCTACTGCAGCAGAAAAATGCTCATCCCGTGTAAATCGTTCTCGCGACCAATCTATAGAGGCACCCATGCAACGTAATTGCTCTGTTATCATGCCACCGGATTTCTTTTTCCATTCCCATATGGCTTCAACAAATACTTCACGGCCTAAGTCATGTCGAGATTTTCCTTGAGCTAACAATTGACGTTCTACTACCATTTGTGTGGCTATACCTGCATGATCGGTACCGCCTTGCCATAAAACATTTTTTCCACACATGCGTTGATAGCGAATTAAGGCATCCATCAACGTTATCTGAAAACCATGACCCATATGCAAACTTCCTGTTACATTGGGGGGGGGGAGTACAATACAGTAGGGTTCGCCTTGACCGGAAGGTTGAAAATAAGAATTCATTTCCCATTGTTTTCGCCAATGAGCTTCTATCTTTTTAGAGTCATAATTTTTATTAATCATCATGTGTTTATAGTATGCGTGGTTAACTGACAGTTCTGAGCTTTATAAAATTTATATTTCTGACGGGATTGATTTTTATTTTTTTTCTCTTCAGAGACTACTTCAATAATACGCGAGAATTCAGGAAAATAGGTTGGGACTTCCTTGCTAAGGTTAAATAAAATATCGGCATTAAGTTCGATGGGTTTTTTGGTAGCGATATTAACAGATAACAATGGGTTGAAAATCGCATTAATTCCTAAATAGCAATGAGGGATAAAACTAATATCGCGAAAAGTCCATAGTAACTCATCTAAACGTAGACCCTCCTCATCTGAATTAACTTGGATGTAAATTTTTTTTTGTAGAAGATAGACTTTATCGACTAAGCGGCAAACAAAACGATAAACATCTTCTTGCATAAGTGTGTTTAATAAATAAAAATCAACGGTTGGGTTTGGCATAGAGCTTTATAGCATAATACTAAGATGAATAATCTTCGGAATCACTATTTTCAGTTAGAGCTTGTTTAGAATGTAGAGGCATAGTATTGGGCTTTTCAATTGCTGCTAACATTCCTGGATCTCGTGCTTTTTCAGCTAGTTCATTAAATGGGTGTGTTTTTGCATATTCGATTATTTGACGAGCATAAGGTAATCCATTCTGTAGATTTTTGTTTTTATATAATGAAAGTACACACGACTGAAGATCTGAGGTGGAATTATTAACAGCAATAGATTGGCATTTGAAACGCAATTTTTCTAAAATTTGGGTGGCAACAACCAGATTTTTACAAGGTCTAAACAAATCGGAAGCATGAGCACCTATTTTTGGGAGCCATCGACTTGGAATTTGCATCAAACCGATTTCTAGATTTTTTCCTAATGCGATTTGAGTCTGCGTATACTGGACGGCGGCAGGAATTGTCTTAAAAACTTTAGTATCGTCATCAACAGTAACGACTAATGGGTTATTCTGGGTGTCCGTTTGTATCATCGCATAGGTTATAGAATTGTCAGCATATAGACTGCAAGCTAAAACTAGTGTTACTAAATCCATGGTGATGTGCCCCATCAGCATATTAAATTATTTTCATAAATAGAAATATACCCAGGCTTCCCTTCGCTTGGCAAGAGATTAAAGCCGAAAATAAGTTATTAATAGCTTAAAGACTCTTAGATACACTATGTTTTTTTGGTATGATTTAGCGTTAACCGTAACCGTTAACCTGGAGGCCAATGTAGAGGTCTACCTCCTAACAGATGTAAATGTAAATGGAAAATCTCTTGGCCGCCATCTTTATTACAATTGAAAATTGTTCGATATCCAGATTGAGCAATATTCGATTTTTTAGCTAAATGACGGGCCACTTGCAACATATTTCCTGCTAATACCGTATCTTTTTCAGTTAGATCATTAAGGGTAGGGATATGCTTTTTGGGGACAATCAATTGATGTATAGGAGCACGTGGATGCTTATCGTTAAAGACAATAATATCTTCATCTTGATAAACAATTTTAGCTGGGAGCTCTTTTTTAATAATTTTGCAAAAAATACAATCCATAATAAGCCTTATTAACTGGACTAGCCTAAGCCGAAAAGTTTGTTTATTATACTCTCCGCACTTAAGTTTTTGGCAGTGCTGTCACAATTTGCAATCCCGAATATTGAATCGCTCAGTTTGCTTACTTACGTAGCGGCGTCAGAAAAGTCCGATTTCTGAAGTGTATTATGCTGTAAAAATAGAATTTTAGGAATATAAAATTATGAATGCGCTTGTAAAATTAGGTCCAGGTAAAAAAGTCCCCGATGAAATAAATGTAGTGATAGAAATTCCTAGCCATAGTGACCCAATTAAATATGAGGTCGATAAAGAAACAGGTGCACTACGCGTGGATCGTTTTTTAGGGACTGCTATGTACTATCCCTGTAATTACGGTTATGTTCCATCTACTTTATCAGAAGATGGGGATCCTGTTGATGTTTTAGTGGTAGCGCCTTTTCCATTGCTAATCGGCTGTGTGATTTGTTGTCGACCTATCGGCATGTTAAAAATGGAAGACGAATCAGGTATTGATGCAAAAATTTTAGCGGTGCCTATAGATAAATTATCCTCGTTATATCAACAAGTAAAAACTTGGGAAGATTTACCTAAACAACTGACTCAGAGCATCCAACATTTCTTTGAACATTATAAAGATTTAGAAGTTGGAAAATGGGTTAAGGTGGCGGGTTGGTTAGGGCCTGAGCAAGCTAGAACAGAAATTAAAGCCAGTATGGATCGCTATAAACAATGAATCTAAGCGTAATATTTTTTTAGCAAAATTGAAGTTTTCCGCCTAAAATTCTTAAAGTTAGCCTCGGTAAGGTTAATTAATTTTTTTAAAGAAAAAAACTTCTTGAAAAAACTGACGTCAAGATGAGACACTTAAATTTGTAATTGACGAATTAAAGTACATGATCATGGATTTGACGTTGGATGAAATAGGATATTGGTTAGCGCTATATACCGTTCCGCGCTGTGGTTTAAGTACAATTACGGCGCTTTTAAAAAAATTTACTACCCCCAAAGAAATTTTATTAGCCTCATACGAAGCATTGCTTAATGCAGGCGCTAATCCAGTATTAGCCCGTAATTTACAGAAACCAGATTGGGAAACTGTAGAGTTTTGTTTACGTTGGATAGAACAGCCTGGGCAGCATATTGTATATTGGGATAATTTTTGTTACCCATCATTATTACGGGAAATTTCCTTTCCACCGTTAATTTTATTTATTAAGGGAGAGCTATCGCTTTTGCAACAGCAAGCCTTGGCTATAGTTGGGGCTCGTAACCCAACCCATACCGGCTTAGAGATTGCTCATCAATTAGCTAATGAATTAAGTGAACTAGGGTTTGTTATTATTAGTGGATTGGCAAGAGGGATTGATGGAGCAGCGCATCAAGGAGCTTTAATAAATAAAGGTTTAACAATGGCTGTATTGGGAAGTGGATTGGAACATATTTATCCTTCTGCTCATCAAACCTTAGCCATGGATATATTGGAAAATGGTGGGATGTTGATTTCTGAGTTTTTCCCATTTACTTCCCCTAGAGCAGAATATTTTCCTAGACGAAATAGGATTATTAGTGGTATGAGTCTAGGTGTTATTGTGGTAGAAGCAACTTTGCGAAGCGGCTCATTAATTACTGCACATTATGCATTGGAACAAAATCGAGAGGTATTTGCTATTCCAGGTTCTATTCGTAATCCATTAAGCCAAGGTTGTCACGCATTATTAAAAGAGGGAGCTACACTCGTTGAAAGTACTGAGGATATTTTGCACGGACTCTCATTTTTACCGGGTAATAATCTAGACTTGGATTTGAGTTCTGAAATCCCGTTAAGCAAGCCTAGCCAACCAAAAAAGGATCCAGCTAGACTTGATTCGCAGGATAGAAAGCTTGTAGAGTGCCTTGGATTTGAAATGACAAGTATAGATATTTTAATGACAAGAACCGGCCTAACTATCGATAAACTGCTCGCTCGCTTATCGACATTGCAATTACAAGGGTATATTGATGTAGCTCCTGGGGGCTATGTGAGGAAATAAAAAATGGCAAAAAAACTATTGATTGTAGAATCGCCTGCAAAGGCTAAAACAATCAAGAAATATTTAGGTAAAGATTTTGAGATTTTGGCTTCCTATGGCCATGTCCGTGACTTGATACCTAAAGAAGGTGCTGTGAATCCAGAGCATGGTTTTGCAATGCAATATGCTCTGATTGAAAAGAATGCTAAGCATATGGATATGATCATTAAAGCATTTAAGCATGCTGATGCCTTATATCTAGCGACCGATCCTGATCGTGAAGGTGAAGCGATTGCTTGGCATATTTATGAAATTCTAAAGCAAAAAAAATTGCTAAAAAACAAGCCAATTTATCGCGTAGTCTTTCATGAAATTACTAAATCGGCAGTTAATGCTGCAGTCGAAAATCCACGACAAATAGCGATGGATTTGGTAAATGCACAACAAGCACGCCGAGCATTAGATTATTTAGTTGGTTTTACTTTATCACCTTTACTATGGAAAAAGGTTCGTCGAGGATTGTCTGCAGGGCGCGTACAAAGTCCGGCTTTACGATTAATTGTTGAACGTGAAGAAGAAATTGAAGCTTTTAAATCTCAAGAGTATTGGACTATCACAGCCAGTAATAAGTCAGACGAAAAACTTTTTACGGCACGTTTAATTCAGTATCAACAAGAAAAGCTTAATCAATTTAGTATTACTACCGAAGAACAAGCCACTACAATCAAAGAAAATTTACAACAATTGGCAAAAGGTTATTTACACGTTTTAAATGTTGAGAAAAAACAACGTAAACGTAATCCCGCAGCGCCTTTTACTACATCTACTTTACAACAGGAAGCCGGACGTAAGTTAGGATTTACAGCTCAGCGAACGATGCGTCTTGCGCAACAACTTTACGAAGGAATTGATGTTGGTGAAGGGTTAGTTGGATTAATTACTTATATGCGAACGGACTCTGTTCATTTATCCAATGAGGCTATAGTTTCGATACGCGAACTGATTTTACAACGCTATGGTGAAAAAGATTTACCCGAATCTCCTCGACATTTTCGGACTAAAAGTCGGAATGCACAAGAAGCACATGAAGCCATTCGACCTACACATGTAGAATTTTCACCTGAGCAACTTAAAAAACATTTAGCCTCGGATCAATTCAAATTATACGAACTTATTTGGAAACGCACGGTAGCATCACAAATGATGCATGCCACTATCGACACTGTAGCCATTGATCTGAGTGCAAATGCAGCTAAAGATCATTGTTTTCGAGCGAATGGGTCGACTATCGTGCATGCAGGTTTTATGGCGGTTTATTTAGAAAGCTATGATGATAGCAAACCTAAGACATTAGACGATGATAAGAGTAAATCTGAAGAGGAGAGTCTGTTGCCTTCCTTAAAAGTAGGGGATAGGGTTAATCTTATCGGCATTAGCGCGGAGCAACATTTTACTGAACCACCTCCACGCTACAGCGAAGCAAGCTTAGTTAAGGCCTTAGAAGAACGAGATATTGGTCGGCCTTCAACCTATGTGCCTATTATTTCAACCTTACAGCAACGGGAGTATGTTACGCTGGATCAAAAAAGATTTAAACCGACGGATGTGGGTAGAATAGTAAATAAATTTCTTACTCGCTATTTTATGCAATATGTTGATTATGCATTTACGGCACGATTAGAAGATGAACTTGATCAGATTTCTAGGGGAGAAAAAGAATGGGTTCCTTTGTTACAAGATTTTTGGACCCCGTTTAAATCATTGATCGAGACCACAGAAGAAACTGTACAACGAAAAGATGTGACGCAAGAAGCTTTGGATGAAACTTGCCCGAAATGTGGTAAAACTTTATCGATACGTTTGGGTAAGCGCGGTAGATTTATTGGCTGTTCAGGGTACCCGGAATGTGATTACACCCGAAATATGGAGGGGGAGGTCACTACAGTAAGTGAGCCGGAGGTTGTTCAAGGTCGTTTATGTCCGGATTGTGGACATGCTTTGCATATAAAGGTTGGTCGTTATGGGAAATTTATTGGATGCAGTAACTACCCTAAATGTAAACATATAGAGCCTTTAGAAAAACCAGCAGATACAGGAATAGAATGTCCTGAATGTCATAAAGGTACATTGCTTAAACGTAAATCTCGATATGGAAAAATTTTCTATTCTTGTTCTACTTATCCCACCTGTACCTACGCAGTATGGAATGAACCTATCGAACAAGCATGTTCGCGTTGTGCTTGGCCTGTGATGACGATTAAAACAACTAAACGTCGAGGGACCGAGAAAGTTTGTCCTCGTAAGGAATGTGGTTATGCTGAGCCTATGCCGGAAGAAGAATAATTAAGAATAATCAATTCCAGTTCAATTCTCAGTAGAAATATTTTTTTAATATACTTAGTCTGATGCATTCCTACGGTATTTGTCAAAATCGATATCCTAACCTTAGATATAGAATATTAAAGCCTCGCTTTGACTTCGCATAATAATTCACCTTTGGCGAGTTTCGTAATGATTTTTTGGTCAAGTTTTACCTCTTTGCTATTACGCAGAATTTTTTTGTCTGTTGCATCACTTACAATCGCGTATCCACGTGATAAGCTAGCTAAAGGACTTATGGCTTGAAGTGTGCGTGATAAGCCTAAGATTTTTTGTTGACGAATTTGTAATTGGTTTTTTATACCCAGATTTAAGCGTTGTGTTAATTCATCACAGCGTTGAAATCCATCTTGTATTCTTTGCTGTGGATGACGTAATCGCTTTACTAGATTTTCTAGGTTTTGCTGATAGTTTTTTAATAAATAGAGAATAATTTTAATAAGACGCTGGTAGGTTTTATCGAGTTGTTGACGATATTCAGGTCCATCGGGACTCGCTAATTGTGCTGCCATAGTGGGAGTGGCAGCCCGCTTGTCTGCAACAAAATCAGCAATGGTAAAATCTGTTTCATGTCCAATTGCGCTAATAATGGGTAAATCACTTTTAAAAATTGCCCGAGCTACGTTTTCCTCATTAAAAGGCCATAAGTCCTCTAACGATCCTCCTCCTCGCGCTAAAATTAAAGTATCACATTCTTTGTGCTGATTTGCAGTTTGTATCTGCTTAACAATTTGTGCTGAGGCATTTTTTCCTTGAACTAAAGAAGGATAAACAATAATGTTAATGAGAGGAAAACGTAGCTTAAGAACGATGCAGATATCTCTTAGTGCAGCGCCCGTTTCTGAACTAATTATGCCTATCGTATTAGGGAATTTCGGTATCGATTTTTTATGTTGAGGTTGAAATAAACCTTCTTCTGCAAGTTGATTTTTTAATTTTTCAAATGCTTTACGTAAAGCTCCTTCACCTGCAGGTTCAAATTGATCAATGATTAATTGAAACTCTCCACGGGCCGGATATAAAGAAATTTTAGCACGAGCTAAAATCTGCATGCCATTTTTTGGTAGGCTGTCTTTATAACGTTGCCGAGCATTAAAAAGTGCGCAGCGTACTTGAGCTTTTTCGTCTTTTAAAGAAAAGTACCAATGCCCAGAGCAAGGGTTAGCGAAATTAGAAACTTCACCTTCTACCCAAATGGGTAAAAATGCATCTTGTAATAAATCTTGAACCATTTGATTAAGTTCAGAGATACTATAAATTGTTTCTTTAGACATATATACTCTTCGCATTTGAATTTTTGCCTGCATTGACCTGCATAATTGTTCACAAGCAGCCTCATTAAGCAAAGTCAATGTAATTCTAATTTAACTAATGATTTGCCTTCTAACATCAATAACATTGGGTACTTGTTTAATGCGATCGAGTATTTTACCCAATGAAAGTAAGCTAGGTATTTCAATCGTCAGTTTAATATAAGCTTTTGGGTCGGGTTTATCACTAGCTAATGTGAGTGCGACTAAGTTTAACTTTTCATTAGCAATAAGTGTAGATACATCACGTAATAAGCCAGGTCGATTGTACGCTTCTACGCAGATATCGACTGGATATACTTGACTAACCGCTTGCCCCCAATCAGCATCTACTAGGCGATTATGTTTTTCTGGCTCAAGATTGAGTAAATGCATACAATCATCTCGATGTAACACAATTCCTCTACTTTGCGTGATGAACCCTCGAATGGGATCGCCTGGAACAGGCTTGCAACAGCCGGCAGTCTGCGTTAACAAATCAGTTACACCCGCTATACTAATACCCTCAGGCAAGCTGCTACGAGGTTTACCTAATAAAACTTCAGGTTGGACTGAGCTTGCTACTAACTGTTTTTCTTGTGATTGTATTGCATTTAAAAGCTGAGCAAGCCGTAGATCGCCACTGCCTAATGCAGCAATCATTTCTTTTTTGGTTTTAAAGTGAAGTTTATGAGCTAATTTCTCAGGATCGAGTGTGGTTAACCCTAAGCGTTGAATCTCTTTATTAAATAAATCTTCACCATGAAGTAAATGTTTTTCGTAATCTTGAGTTTTAAACCAATGATGGGCTTTTGCTTTAGCACGGGCTGTGTATAAATAGCCTAAATTTGGATTTAGCCAATCTAGACTTGGACTTCCTTGTTTTGCAGTAAGAATTTCGATTTGTTCCCCAATTTTTAGTTGATAGGTTAATGGGACAATAGCGCCATTGATTTTCGCTCCTCGGCAGCGATGTCCTACTTCACTGTGTATGTGGTAAGCAAAGTCCAAAGGTGTTGAACCTTTAGGTAGATCAAGAATATCCCCATTAGGTGTAAAAACATACACTCGATCATCTAAAACAGTTGTAAGACCTGGTACAGTAGCTTTACCACGTTTTACTAATTCCTTTTGCCATTCTAGTACTTGGCGGAGCCAGGCAATTTTAGTCTGATAACTTTCTTTTTGTTGTTGAGTGGTTTCTTTATACTGCCAATGAGCAGCCAAGCCATGCTCAGATTCTTGATGCATTTGGTGAGTGCGAATTTGGATTTCAAGTATTTTTTGTCCAGGACCTAAAACTGCTGTGTGAATAGAACGATAACCGTTAGATTTAGGTATGGCAATATAATCATCAAATTGTCCTGACACCGGCGACCATAAGCTATGAATGATACTTAAAACATTGTAACAATCTTTAATAGTATTGACTAAAATGCGGATGGCATTGAGATCATAGAGCTCTTCAAATTTTAATTTTTTTTGTTGCATTTTTCTGTAAATACTATGGATATGTTTTACACGGCCATATAGTTCGAAGTTATGTAATTTGGCATTATCTAAAATCTTTCGTAATTGAGTTAAAATAATTTGTACATAGGATTCTCGATCAATCAATCGTTCTTGAAGAAGTTGAGCAATTTGTGCATATATTTTTGGTTCTAGGTAATGTAAAGATAGATCTTCTAGTTCCCATTGAAGTTGACCTACACCAAGACGATTAGCTAACGGTGCATAGATATCAAGTGTTTCACGAGCGTAGGTTTGGCTTGCTTTTCGATCCAACATATCTAATGTGCGCATAGTAGCGGTGCGTTCTGCGAGTTTAATAAGAACAACCCGCATATCTTCTACCATTGCTAGTAGCATTTTTCGGATATTTTCTAGTTGAGCTTGATGTAGATTAGTAGCAGTATTGGCAAAACGAATGGCGTTCATTTGTTTTGCGCCTTCAATAATTTTCGCCACATTGGGTCCTAAATGTTCATACACTGTTTCTAAACAGAGTTCAGCATAATTTACACAACTATAAATTAATGAAGCGGCAATAGTTTCTTTATCTAAATGTAAATCTAACAGAATTTCGGCCATAGTTAGGCCTTGTTGTAAACAAGAAACATGGGTAGGTGTTGTTTTTGCTTCACCTACAATTTGACTTAAAATAGAAGCCTGTCGAATCAATTTAAAATCTTCTTGACTTCGTTGCATTGCAGCATGGTGTAGCCAAGTTTCTAAATTAATACTGCCATCATTATTTAAATAGAGTGAATTTTTTATTTTAACCATTTCAATTATCCTTATTTTTAGTTTGCAGCGCTGAACAATTTAGAAAAATCAATTAGAACTTAAGTATACTTGGTCTTTTCTTTAGATTATTTATTATTTTAGGCATAGCTTCTAGCTAAAAACTCACAAATTCGATTTTCTAATAAGCGATAACCTCCTTGATTGTTTTTACCAGGAATTGGATCGTTAATTAAAATAGAAAAGGCTAGAACCTGATTATTAGCGGTTCGAACATAACCCGCTAAGCTACTTATTCCATGCATGCTTCCCGTTTTTGCGTGTATCCTACCTAAGGTAGGACCACCTAAGCGATGTTTTAACGTACCATCGATACCTGATTTTGGTAAGGATTCAAAAAGTAAATCACTATCAGGTAATTGTGTATAAGCGAAATTTAATAATTTAACAAAAGCATTAGGCGTGATTATATTATTACGAGATAAGCCGGAGCCATCGACCATCACGAGTTGCTTGAAATCGATATTTGTTTTGTTGGCCAGAATAGCCTGAACAGCGTTTCTACCGGTTTTCCAACTACCTTGCACTGAAAAATACTGTTCTCCTAGTTTTTTTAATAAACTATCTGCAATGAGATTATCCGACTTTTTTAACATATTTTTTATTAAAAAAGCAAGTTCTGGAGAACTATTTTCAGCGACAATTTTAGCGAGGGGAGGGGTTTTCCCATAGACTAAATTGGAATAGCGGATAGAATATTTTCTTAATAATCCAGCTAAAATATCATAGGTAGCTAAATTTGGATTTTGTAAAGCAACGGCAAAGGACAAAGGTCCCATTTTTGGGGAAAGATAACCCCTTAAAGTATAGTGATTTTTGCTAGCCGCATTGGGCTTTAAATCTAAGGAATAGCTTCCCTGTCTTAAACGTTTTGTGACGGCTTGATTGTCAATAACGATGCCTAAATTACTATTACTTTTGGTGACAGTGGGATGTAATAAATGTTGATTAGGCTTAACACTAAGACTAAAACAATTCCGATTTATAATAGTAGCCGTTACAGGTGCGGCATAACAAAAAATTCTATCATCAATGACACGTCCCGGGGGCCAGGTACTGCGATCAATGACGGTGTCATCTATAACAATATTACCTTGGATTCTATTTATATGTTGTTCGTTTAATGTCTCTAACATATCCTTGAGATCATCAAGCGTTAAATAGGGATCACCGCTAAATTTAATATACAAATTTCCAGTCAACACCCCATTATGAATTCTTGCTCCAGGGTTGGTGAAAAAGCGGGTTTTAAATTGAAAATGAGGGCCTAAATAATCTAAAGCGGCAATTCCAGTAAATAATTTTAATGTGCTAGCTGGAACAAAGCCACGGTTGGCATTGTATTGGTATAATACTCTTCCAGTGGATAAAGACTGGATAGAAACGCCAGTATTAAACCCTCTAAAATGGCTCAATATGCTATTCAGGTTTTGTTGAATGGATGAAAAAGATGAATCCTGGCCATTTTCGTCATAATAGGCAAAACTTTTTGTTGAGCTGATTAATAAGATCGTAGTGCAAAATATTCCTACCCAAAACCAGAATTTCTTGAGAAATGCATTGTTTAGTTTATTCATACAACCTATTTAATAAATAAACAAATTGCTTCACTATGATGAGTTTGTGGGAACATATCCATTATTCCAGCGCTTTCTAACCTATAGCCTTGTTTTACTAATTCTCTTGCGTCTCTAGCTAGACTAGCAGGATTACAGGATATATACACAATACGCTCAACATTCCAATGTGCAATTTGCAAAATGATTTCCAAAGCTCCAGAGCGGGGTGGATCCAATAGAATTTTGTTGAAAGTTTGTTGGGCCCAGGGTTCTTTTAATATAGAATCTGTTAAATTAGTTGTATAAAATTGTGTATTGTTAATATCATTGTGTTTAGCATTGGCTTTTGCCCGTTCCACGAGTTCAGCATATCCCTCAATACCCACGACGAATTGACATCGTGTGGCTAGGGGTAAGCTAAAATTACCTAATCCGCAGAATAAATCCAATATCCGATCGCTGAAATTAGGTGAGAGCAACTCCATAGCTCGCTGAATCATCATCTGATTGATTTCTGCATTAATCTGGACAAAATGCTTGGGCTCGAATAAGAGCTCTAAACGCTTACAATCTTTATTTTCTAAATGATAACTTAATAATTTAGGGTTTTCTGGCCAGATACAGTGAGTGCTATTTTCATTACCAGGTTGTAGATAAAGCTGGATACTATGCTGCTGGGCAAAGTTTTTGAGGTGTAGTTGATCCGATTCATCCAAAGGAACGAGGTGTCGGAAAACTAAGCCAAGCATCTCATCGCCAAGTGCCACTTCAATTTGTGGAATAGCTTGAAAGGCATTTAGTTTATGAATAAGTTGCTGTAATGGGACTAAAAGTAGAGCAATTCTAGGGTCTAATGTTTTGCAAGTTTGTAATTGTGCGAGATAACGTCCATTTTTTTCTCGGAAGCCCACTAACACTGCTTGCTTTTTAGCAACATATTTTACCCCCAAGCGTGCTCGCCGGCGATAGCCCCAGCTTGGCCCAATAAGTGGAGGTAATAATTTAGGTTGAATATCTGTGAAATGGCGGAGTTGGTCAAGCAATGTGTTTTCTTTGTGTTGTAATTGAGCTTGGTTACTTAGATGTTGGAGGTTACACCCCCCACAACTATCATAATGAGGACAAGCTGGTTGGATTCTATTTGTTGAGGCTTTTAATATTTGGATAGATTTTGCCTCATGATATGAACCTCGCTTTTTGCTGTAAACGATTAGCACAGTTTCTCCAGGTAATGCATTTTCGATAAAGGTAATTTTGCCATTTATATGAGCAATGCCTCGGCCTTCATGAGAAAACCCAGTAATATTGATGGGAATAGTAGGGGTAGATAAAGTTTTTAAGTTTTCCATGCTTCTATAAATTCTTTGAAATGGGGTTTATTTTCTTCAGCAATTTTTTCACGTACATAGGCACATTCTTTTTGATAAGTTTCAAGAGAGAAATTTCCACGTATCAATTCAAAACGTAGATAAATCAAATAGGTATTTAGTACATCTGTTTCACAGTAATTTCGGATGGCGGTTAATTTCCCATTTAAGAAATAATCCCAAACTTGACTACCATCCATACCTAATTTTCCCGGAAAACCTAACATGACGGCAATTTCCGTCAAGGGAGCATTTGCACGACTTTGATAGGCAGCTAACACATCCATTAAATCCGTATGGCGATAATGGTAACGGCTCAAATAATTATTCCAACGAAAACTGGCATCATCATTACCTACATTCCAATAACTAGCGCTACTAATTCCATATAAGAGTGATCGGTAATGTAAAACGGGTAAATCGAAACCACTTCCATTCCAGGAAACCAAGGTCGGTAAATATTTTTCAATACATTTGAAAAATGCTTCTATGAGGGCAGGTTCATCTGTATCGATATTACCCAGCGACCCTATTTTAAATTGGTTTTTAGTACGTAATGCAACAGAAATCGCTACGATACGCTGCAAATGATGAGGGAGAAAAGCTGAATTAACGTTTTTTTCTTGGCGTTTAGCAAGCATTATCTCAGCGATTTCCCGATCATTTTTGTTATCATCCAAATTATAAAGAATTCGGCCATTTTTTATATCAGGGACTGTTTCAATATCAAAAACAAAAATATTCATAGGATCATCATAAAGTTTGATGGCTAAGCTAAAGTTTTTTTAAGGTATACTCTTTGAAAAAAATCATGCTTTCTGATGCGTTGTTACTACTGAGTAGTCGATTGAGTACACTTCCTGAAAAAGACTCTACATGTTTTATCTCTTTTTATAGTAGACTCTTTCGAAACTTTTTTGATTGATCTGGTTTATCACAGTTATTTTATAGAAATAACCCTGATTTAGGTCTTTCACTATAGACTCAAAAAATCAGATAGTGATAAAAGCATATTTTTAGACTTCTGGCTAGTCTGAATCCGCTTTTTTTGGATGAAGTTTAGACATTTATTTGAGATAAGAATAGAACATGAGAATTATTTTATTAGGCGCGCCTGGGGCAGGAAAGGGTACGCAAGCAAAATTTCTAACGACTTTTTACCATATTCCTCAAATTTCTACTGGGGATATGCTACGAGCTGCCGTTAACCAAGGTACCCCCCTAGGTCTCCAGGCCAAAGCTTTGATGGATTCAGGCCAACTAATTTCTGATAAGGTTATTATCGAATTAATTGAGTCGCGCATTCAGCAAGCAGACTGTGCGAATGGTTTTTTGTTTGACGGGTTTCCACGTACTTTACCTCAAGCAGAAACGATCCGATCTAATGGAATTTTTATTGATTTTGTTATAGAAATTGAAATTGAGGACGATGAAATTGTAAAAAGGCTAAGTGGACGGCGTATTCATCCTGGTTCTGGCCGTATTTACCATATATTACATAGTCCCCCAAAAATTCCAAATAAGGATGATGTAACAGGAGAAGCACTCATTCAACGAAAAGATGACACTGAAGCAACTATCCGTGAGCGTTTGCGTATTTATCACCAACAAACCAAGCCATTACTTTCCTATTACAAAGAATGGCAACAAAGTGGTGATCCGAATGCACCTTGCTATATTTCAATCAATGGGCATGCTGATGTTGATGAAGTTCGCAGACATATTTTTACCGAATTGGAGAAAAATAGTAAAAAATAATATGTTTATTGGCTCGATAAAGAGGTTAAATTTTTCAAAATTTGATTTAAATCTTCTGGTAATTTGGCAGCTAGCTTTATAGTTTTCCCTGTCGAGCCTAAAGTAAATTCAAGCTGACTGGCATGTAGAAAAAGTCGTTTACAGCCTAATTGACGCATCTTTTTATTCATTTCTTTTTCTCCATATTTTTCATCACCAATAATAGAATGTTTGGCAAATTGGGTATGAACGCGAATCTGGTGGGTGCGGCCAGTGATGGGCATTGCTGAAATTAACGTTGATTCAGTATAATATTGTTGTACAGAAAATTCAGTTAACGAGATTTTTCCTTCTTTTTGAACAAGCACAATGCGCTCCCCGGATTTTAATTGGTTTTTATATAAAGGAGCATCAATTTTATGCAATGATTTAGGCCAGTGCCCTGCTACTAAAGCAATATAAGTCTTTTTGATCTGGCCCGAACGTAGTAATGCATGTAATTCTTTTAAAATACTACTTTTTTTAGCAATCAATAAACAACCGGAAGTGTCACGGTCTAAGCGGTGAACTAATTCTAAGAATTTTAACTGAGGTCGCAACAGACGTATAGCTTCTATGATTCCTAAATGTATACCACTTCCCCCGTGGACAGCCATACCACTGGGTTTGTTAAGGGCTATAAAATATTTATCTTCAAAAATAATTGATTTTTCAAGTAATTCAGCTAGTTTTGCGTTTAAAAATTTTTTTTCTATAGGGGCGGGGAGTCGTAGTGGAGGAATGCGAATAACATCTCCTTCTTGTAAACGATAATCGGGTTTTACTCTTTTTTTGTTAATGCGTAATTCACCTTTTCGTATGATGCGATAAAGACGACTTTTAGGCAGACCCTTTAGCCGCGATACTAAAAAATTATCGAGTCTCTGGCCTGAGGCATCATTTGTTACAGTAAAGTATTGAATAGTTTGCACAATATCGTTAATCTAGCACAAATCTAGCATGTCTTTCTAATGGTTTGATAAAATCTTCAAGTTGCCGAGTGACATCAGTATTTTATCTTTGTTATATTTCACCCCGCTTTTAGGTAATTGCTAGTTTAGTTGGCGATGAAATTAAATTTATAAATTTAGAGGCTATTATGACCCAATCTGCGGAAGTTACTACTAAAGATTTATCTTCTTCCACGGCAATTTTAACTGTTAATGATTTATCTCCGATTAATTTGCCGATTTGTAAAGCGACATTAGGACCTGACGTTATTGATGTTACTCAATTGGCAAAAATGAATCGATTTACCTATGATCCGGGATTTTTATCTACTGCTTCCTGCTCTTCTAAAATAACTTTTATTGATGGTGATAAAGGTATTTTACTTTATCGCGGCTATTCAATTGATCAGCTTGCAGAAAAATCAGATTTTATAGAGGTTGCTTATCTATTGCTTCACGGTGAGTTACCTAGTCAAACTCAAAAACATAGTTTTAATGAAGGAATTAATCAACATACTATGGTTCATGAGCAATTACGTCATTTTTTTCATGGATTTCGCAGAGATGCTCACCCCATGGCAATTATGTTAGGCGTAGTCGGAGCATTATCTGCTTTCTATCATGATTTATTGGATATTCATAATCAAGAACATCGGAAATTAGCGGCCTTAAGATTAATTGCGAAAATGCCTACACTTGCCGCCATGTCCTATAAGTACGCGACAGGATTGCCTTTTATGTATCCTCTCAATCATTTAAATTATGCAGAAAATTTTATGCATATGATGTTTGGTGTTCCAACAGAAGAGAATCTGCCAAATCCTGTGTTAGCGAAAGCTTTAGATAAAATTTTTATTTTACATGCTGATCATGAGCAAAATGCTTCTACATCTACCGTGAGAATGGCGGGCTCAACCGGTGCTAATCCCTATGCTTGCATTTCTGCAGGTATAGCTGCTTTATGGGGGCCTGCACATGGGGGTGCTAATGAAGCCTGTTTAAATATGTTGCTTGAAATTGGAGATATTTCACGTGTTAACCATTATATTGAAAAAGCCAAAGATCCCCAGGACCCTTTTCGTTTAATGGGTTTTGGGCATCGCGTCTATAAAAATTATGATCCCCGCGCAGCAGTGATGAAAAAAACTTGTCATGAGGTATTGGAAGAAACCGGTCAAAAAGAAGTGCCTTTATTTAAACTTGCATTAGCTTTAGAGAAAATTGCATTAGAAGATCCTTATTTTATTGAAAGAAAATTGTATCCTAATGTAGATTTTTATTCGGGAATTACCTTGAGCGCTTTAGGGATTCCTATCAACATGTTTACAGTAATTTTCGCGTTAGCTCGTACAGTGGGTTGGGTTTCACAATGGGAAGAAATGATGGCTGATCCTAAACTACGAATTGCAAGACCTAGACAATTATATATTGGAAATACACAAAGAAATTATATAGCTATTGAAAAAAGATAATTAAATCCCCATTATTAGCATTAAAAAATGCTAATAAGAAAATTTAATTTTTTAATAATAATAAAACATATATAATAAAATGTTTATTAACTTAATTTTGTCTTCTTAATGAAAGAAAATATTATTTAATATCCCCTTAATTTTAAGAAGATATACTTATTAGTAATTGGATTTTTGTTAAGGCTCCAATAATGAAGCAGTTTTTATATATTTATATATAGGATTGTAACTTGAGGAGCAATAGAAAAAAATTCAAGTACGAAGAGTATTATTGATTGATTATTTTAACTCTAAGGAACATATATGACGACTGTTAAAACACAAACAAAAACTAAACGAGGTAGACCACCCTTAAGCGCGGCTAAAAAAATTCAAAGAAATAAAGCAGCTTTAAACGCTCGTATCGCTCAAAAAGCCTTACGTGCCAAGATTGCTATGCTGAAGGCTAATTTCAAAGAAAAGCTAAAGATTGCAGAACACGAGGCTTATCAAAAAGCACTTGAGAAAGTTGTTAAAATTGAGCATAAAAAAATGGAAGCTAATTTCAAGGCTTTAGCAGTTGCAAAGGCTAAAGGAAATCGAAAAAGAATGAAAAGAATGTTAGTGACGAGTCGAGGAAGAACATCTCAGTTCAATATAGCTAAAACGGGTACTATACGTAAGCGTGGTAGACCGCGAAAAATGAAATAATTTTCAATGTGTCTTACTAAGGAAAAAAACCTAATTTGGTTATAATAATAAAAATAGCTTGAAAATTATAGCTAAGGTCATTGAATTCTCACAGAATAGTTCCTTTCCTGGCTTGTGGTGATGTAAAGGAAAATTTTTAGAAAGTTTATAGTTAGGAAGAGCTCTTTCCAGTTTTTCAAACTCGAATAGCTTATTTTCTGAGAATTTGGGTTGCCCAGTATTTATCCAATAATTTCTTTTTTAATTTTATAAAAAGAAGTTTATGAGCCAGGACCAGGTAACTCGTTAACCTACCATTTAACCCTCTATTAGGAGGTTTATTTTTGTAAGATTTTCATCTAATAAATAAGTTGATTACCTCTTTTTTGGCTTACATTTTTACTGATAAATGTAAGCCTTTTATCTATTAAAACGGGCTAAAAACGTTCAAATATTGTACGATTTATGCTATAGTGGTCATCTTCTGCTAAATAAGTAGAAGGGGGGTATATAGTGATATTCAAGAAAATAACAAGTTTATTATTGCTAGCAAGTGGTCTTTTTGCGATGACCGTAAATGCTAGTCCAGTAAGCCTGGATGCTAGCATGCAATCTGAGCTACAGCAGCTCAGTGAGCGAGCTCCTGGCCTTAACCCTAAAGCATTACAATTAGGTTTAGAGGCTTATAACAAAGCACAAGAGGAAGGTTTAGATAATCAACATATTCTAACAATTATTGACTATACTAAGCCGTCAACAGCTCGCAGATTGTGGGTGTTAGACCTTAATAAAGATTCAGTGCTTTTAAATACTTACGTTGCTCATGGACAAAACAGTGGTTACAACTATGCAAATTCTTTCTCTGATAGACCAGGAAGTTTAGAATCAAGTTTAGGTGTGTTTTTAACTGAATCAACTTACCAGGGTAAACACGGCTATTCATTAAAGTTAAAAGGTTTAGAAAAAGGATTTAACGATAGAGCAGAAGCTCGTGATATCGTAGTCCATAGGGCGGATTATGCAACAGCGCAATTTGCGCAGCAGCATGGTCGTCTGGGACGAAGTTGGGGTTGTTTTGCAGTCAGTCCAGCAGTTGCCGATTCGTTAATTTATACGATTAAAAATGGCACGTTAGTATTTGCTTACTATCCTGATCCAACATGGTTATCAAAATCGCACTTTCTTTCATAATGAAGAATATAATTGATTAACCGCAAGCAGCCTAATGGCTGCTTTTTTTGTCCGCGTTTTTTGTTTCATGCACACAAGATTTTCTTCAAAATTTCTTTATAAATTGAAGCTAATAGTTCAAGATCTTCAATAGAGACATATTCATTAATTTGGTGAATGGTATGATTGCATGGGCCAAATTCAACAATTTCTGCGCCTAAAGGTGCAATAAAACGAGCATCAGAAGTGCCACCCGTTGTAGAAACTGTAGGATTGATTCCAGTAAGTTTTTTTATAATATCGAGACAGGCTGAGCGTAACTGCCCCGAAGAACTTAAAAAAGGAAGTCCTCCTCGTTGCCAAGTGATTTGATATTTTAAATGATGATGTTTTTTTAAAATACTTTCGACAGTATCTTCTAATTTTTTTGCTGTAGTTGCGGGGGAATAACGAAAATTAAATTTAACTTCTAGGTTATCTGGGATAACATTACCGGCTCCGGTCCCCCCATGAATATTAGAAAATTGTAAGCTAGTAGGTTGAAAATTAGGGTATGTTCTCCCTTTATCCCAATTGATATTCAATAACTCAGTAAGGCTCGAGCTAAAATGATGGATAGGATTTTCTGATAATTGAGGGTAAGCAATATGACCTTGTTTCCCTTTGACAATCAGGTGAGCTGATAAAGATCCACGTCGACCGACTTTTAAAGTGTCTCCTAATTTTTCTTCGCAGGTAGGTTCGCCAACTAAGCAGAAATCTATTTTTTCTTTTTTGCTTTTTAAAACTTCAACTACTTTTGCTGTACCATTGACACTAGGGCCTTCTTCATCACTAGTAATTAACCATGCTATAGAACCACTATGATTAGGAAATTCATCAATAAATTTTTCGCAAGCTACTAACATTGCCGCGAGACTCCCTTTCATATCAGCACTACCACGACCAAAAAGCTGTCCATTGCGAATGGTAGGTGTGAAAGGAGGGCTATCCCATTTGTTTAATGGGCCAGTGGGAACAACGTCAGTATGCCCAACAAAAACAAATAAAGGGGATTCTTTACCCCTTTTTGCCCAAAAATTATTGACTTCCGCAAAGGGTAAGTGTTCAATCTCAAAACCTAGGCGCTGTAAATGCTGACATAAAATAGTTTGACAGCCTTCATCCTCTGGAGTAACTGAAGGTCGAGCAATAAGTTGTTGAGTTAATTCAATAAGCGATAACATAAGTGTTTTGGCTATATTAACATTGTAAGATATGATTCTACCTTAAAGGGACTACTTATAGGAAATAAGAAATGGAATTTAAGTTATAGAAATTTTGGAATTAAAAATAATCAAAGTAAATATAATAAGTTTTGCTTCAACTATAGATTTCTATATGAAATATAACGCAATGTATTTTTATAAAATTGGCTCAATGTCGTCAGAGTGCCAACCCTACCAACGTCGTGTATACTTACCAACAAGTTTTGTTGATGGAAAGAATGCTTTATGACGAGCACTTTATTATTTATTTATTTCGTTATTGTCTTAGCATTTATCTTCGACTTTATTAATGGCTTTCATGATGCGGCAAATTCTATAGCTATTATGGTTGCGACAAAGGTTTTAAAGCCTTTGACAGCTGTATTATGGGCAGCATTTTTTAACTTTATTGCTTTTTTGTTTTTTCATTTAAGTGTTGCGACTACTATTGGTTCCGGCCTTATAGAACCGCATATCATTACTCCATATGTGCTTTTTGCAGCTCTAATGGGGGCTATTATTTGGAATCTTGTAACCTGGTATTTTGGTTTACCTTCAAGTTCTTCTCATGGATTGATAGGGGGGTTAGTCGGTGCAGCTATAGTAGCGGGGGGTTGGCATGTTTTAAATTGGCATGGGTTGCTACCTGTATTGATAGCCATCGTAGTGTCTCCCTTGTTGGGTTTATCAATAAGTTGGTTGTTGATAAAAGTGACCGATATTTTCTTGAAAGATATAAATTCCGATAAGACTCAATGTTGGGCTAAACGTGCTCAATTTGTAGCCGGTGGGTTACTAAGCTTAGGTCATGGTGGTAATGATGCCCAAAAAACGATGGGTATTATTGCCGTATTACTTTTTTCTACGGGCCTCTTGAATGGGCATTTTTATGTTCCATTTTGGGTAATTATTTCTTGTAACTTTGTAATGGGGTTAGGAACACTTATCGGAGGCTGGCGTATTGTGCATACTTTGGGAAATAAAATTACCCAATTAACTCCTTTGAGCGGTGGATGTGCAGCTACAGGCGCTGCCCTTACTTTATTTGCTGCTACCGATTTAGGTATCCCTGTTTCTACTACACACACAGTGACAGGCGCTATTCTTGGGGTGGGTTCAACAAATGGTTGGCTCAACACCCATTGGCCTACAATACGACGAATTATGTGGGCATGGCTATTAACTATCCCCGCAGCAGGATTAGTTGCCAGCTTTGTTATGGTTTTAGCTATACCTTTAAAGTTAACATTTGGTTTTCATTAAATTAATTGCTGAAATCTTTCAAGTTCAACTCCATTTTTAATTAAATTATTTAGATTGTGTTTTGGGTATAGAAACTATTTCGCTATCATCGGAAAGATTTGCATTGGGTGAACATACTAATCTTCGAAAGATTCCAAAAAAATTATTTCCTGTATTGGCAGGTATTGTTTCTTCGGCAGAAGTTATATTTTTTGCACTCATCGTTTGACTAATTTCTTGAGGGTTAGGAGTAATACTCGATATTTCCTTTTTTGTATTTTCATCAGATTTTTTCATAAAACCTTCCTTGTTTTTGGTTGATATTTTTTTAAAAATTATTCGATAGAAGACTTATTTTACCAAAACTCATTTTATATTACTTTTATGCTTTTTTAAATTGGCTAAAGAAAATATACAATAAAAAAAAGTAATTGTATAAATAAAAATATGGCCCGTTGGACATTAGGGTTTTTAATTGGCGTTGTATCGATCACGCATTTTTCACATTTACCTTCATTAAGAATAGCTTACTTTCTGGTTTTTCTCAGTATTATTTTAATTGGTTTAGTTTTTTTTAAATTATTTTTTTCTTCAAATTTGATTTTATTTTTTGTTGCTTGTTGTTTAGGTTTTTCTTGGGCGTTGATAATTGCCCATCAACAACTAGCCAATCCTTTACCAAAGCAATGGGAAGGTAAGACACTAATTGCACGAGGGAAAATAATATCTATCCCCGAAAAGGATTTAAATACTGTGCATTTTGACTTCCTTATCCAAGGTCTTACTCCTTCTGCATCCATACACTATCCAATACGTGTTCGTATTAAGGGATATTTTTATAAAAAATTAAATACAGTAACTATTTTTAAAAAAGGAGATATTTGGCAATTACCTTTACGTTTACGTCATCCTCATGGTTTTTGGAATCCAGGCAGTTTTGATTATCAAACAGAGTTATTTAAACAAAACATATGTGCTACAGGATACATTTTAGAAAAATTTCCTTTGTACTTAATTCAACGTAAGAGTACTTTTTACTCTATTGATAATCTACGCCAAAGAATTACTGAAAATATAAAAAAAGCGTTACTAGGCTCTCCTTTATTAGGGCTTATAACCGCATTAACGACTGGAATGCGCAGTGAAATAACGGATGAACAATGGCAAGTAATGAGAGGTACTGGAACTAACCATTTATTTGCAATTTCAGGTTTGCATCTGGCTTTTATTACTGGAATTGTTTATTGGCTTGTTCGCTTTATTTATAGTCATATTCCTTATGCTACTCTGTACTTTCCAGCACCAAAAATTGCCAGTGTTTTAACATTATTGTTAGCGATTTTTTATAGTGCTTTAGCGGGATTCGCCATTCCTACCCAACGTGCTTTGTTAATGTTATTAGTGTTTTTATTAGCAAGAATAAACCGACGCTACCTTACTCGTTGTCATTCATTTCATTTAGCATTATTGATTATTTTAATCATAGAGCCTTTTGCAGTATTATCAGCAAGTTTTTGGTTATCTTTTGTAGCAGTGTTATTAATTTTTTATGCTGTTTCAAGTCGTATTAAGCCATTAAAAAACTGGCGCGCTTGGTGTCGAATACAATTGACTGTTAGCTTGGGGCTAATTCCTTTATCTTTATTGTTTTTTCACCAAATTTCTTGGATTAGTTTTGCTGCAAATTTAATAGCTATTCCATCTATTGGATTTTTAATTTTACCGCTTAGTTTTTTAGGTAGTTTACTTAGTTTAGCAAGCTTTGATCTGGGAAGTCAGGTTTTATTTTTTGTAGAGAAATTACTCGAATTGGTTTGGAAGTTGCTCAATTTTTTTTCAAAAATATCTTTTACCCAATATGAGGCATACTTATCCAATAGCTGGATATTAGTTTCAAGTTTAATTGGCATATTATTACTTTTGGCGCCTAAAGGAATGCCCACTCGGTGGTTAGGTTTTATTTGGATGTTTCCTTTATTTTTTATAGAAAGCCAGGGGCCACCCTATGGCGAAATTTGGATTCATCTTCTCGATGTGGGTCAGGGTTTAGCAAGTGTGATTCGTACTCAACACCATGTACTGATTTATGATACGGGTCCACGCCTAAGTTCATCATTTGATGCAGGAAAGTTGGTTTTACTTCCTTTTTTGCAAACAATCGGTGTTAGCAGAGTGAATTTAATGATGATAAGTCATGGTGATAATGATCATATTGGTGGAGCAATGATTATTTTAAAACAAATACAAGTAGATAAAATCTTGAGCAGTGTTCCAAAAAAATTTTTACCAAAAATCGCAAATTTTTGTGAAGAAAAAAAACATTGGCAATGGGATGGGGTTAATTTTGAGATTTTATATCCTCCTTCAAAGCAGCCTTATCTCGGTAATAATAGTTCATGTGTGCTAAAGATTAATAATAATTTGCACAGTATTTTATTAGTTGGCGATATAGAAAAACGCGCAGAAAACTATCTTGTTGAAACAAAACGAAAAGCTTTGCAAAGTACAGTATTGATAGTACCTCATCATGGAAGCAAAACTTCTTCAAGCATAGAGTTTTTAAATTATGTACAACCGAAGTATGCGTTGTTTCCAACAGGTTTTCAGAATCGATTTAAATTTCCACACAAAATCGTTTTAAATCGTTATCACCGTCTGGGATCTAAAATCTATGATACAGCTACCGATGGATCGATTACATTAAAATTAAATTCATTTTCTAATACTATACAGTCAGAGACTTACCATGAAAAAAGTCATCATTTTTGGCAAGACTGATAATATTTGAAGAGAGGTCTAAATAGTGAGTATTTGCAAATTGAATAAAAAATTAAAAAGGGCCGTAAAACGGCCCAAGGGGGTATATTTGTGTTAGTAACATCCTTGTAGCATCCATGCTAACACTACATCCTTGTAATGTAGACATCCTTATCTATTCCACATAACATAAGGATTCGCTAATTAATTTCCTTGAGAATATTCTGGAAATTAGTCCTTGATTAGATCATTAGCAACACACATTACATAGATTAACAAACTTATAATTTATTACAATGGGCGTTTTGCGGCTTCAGTTTTAACTTACACACTTTTGAGTAAAGACTTACAGGAGCTAAAAGAAAACTTAAGCAATTTAAATAAAATAAAATAAAAGAAATAAATTAATATTTAATTGAGTATAATATTGCAATTAAATTTTTACTAAGGCAGATGAAATAGCAATCGGGAGCATATTATCGAATATAAGGATTGTAATGAAAATGGTAATTCAGAAGTAAAATTAAATGAAAGCGATAAATATTTTTCTTAAAATTGCTTAAAATGCCGTAGTGTAAAATTCATGGTTTAATAACCATCTTTTAATAGCCATTTCTTTTCCTTTGTAACCACCCAAGCTTCCTTGGGCTATTACTCGGTGGCATGGGATTAGTATTGGAAGAGGATTTGATCGGCAAGCACTACCAATAGCTCGCGCCCCCGTTTTTAATTTTTTGGCAAGCGTGCCATAACTAACAGTTTTTTGTATAGGTAGATTACTTAATGCCTGCCAAACCTTATTTTGAAAAGGGGTCCCTAGTAGTTGATGGGGTATATTAAATTTAAAACCAGGGTGTAAAAAGTATTGGTTAAGCTGATTTACAATGTTTTCTAGAATTTCTTCATTAGGGGTTATTAGTGGTTTATCATCAGTTAAGAAATCAAGCCGAGTAAGTAATTGACCCAAAGTGCATATTCCTAACTTACCAATAGGGGTTTGAATGATAGCCTTATAAATCATAAAAATGATATTTTCTTTTTAGGGAATCTAAAGCTTAGATGCCAACATTATTTTTAATACTGTTGGCAAAGATTACCTTTATTCTAAAGAACCGTTATTATTTGCATCTTCCTTTGTGGAAGCTTGGATAGTCGATACTAATTTTTCTTTAATACGAGCCGCTTTACCACGTAGATTGCGTAAATGATATAGTTTTGCTTTTCGAACATCACCACGTCGTTTAATTTCTATGCTAGCTGTTAAAGGGCTATACAGCGGAAAAACTCGTTCTACGCCTTCTCCATGCGAGATCTTTCTCACAGTAAATGCAGAGTTAATTCCACGCTT
>Ga0066652_100000061_pt1 | contig 74747 bp, 59 predicted proteins | sample GraSoiAngelo_101_FD_71413 | JGI IMG/M metagenome (GOLD analysis project Ga0066652, IMG submission 71413) | Grasslands soil microbial communities from the Angelo Coastal Reserve, California, USA - 14_0903_02_30cm | ecosystem: Environmental > Terrestrial > Soil > Grasslands | place: USA... | reverse complement strand
CGCACGAGCGACTCGGCGCAGGAGTACACCGCGCCCGGCAAGCACGAGAAGTTCGATCTGCCGCTCGTCGTCCTCGTCAATCGGGGAAGTGCGTCGGCGTCGGAGATCGTCGCCGGTGCGATTCAGGATCACGACCGCGGCATGGTCGTCGGCGAGACGAGCTGGGGCAAGGGACTCGTGCAGAGCGTCTACACGCTGCAGTACGGCGCCGGCCTCGCGCTCACGACGTCGAAGTACTACACGCCGTCGGGCCGCAACATCCAGCGCGACTACTCGTCGGTCTACGACTACTACATGGCCGATGAATCGGAGAACGGCACCGAGGTGCCGCTCGAGAACCGCGCGAAGTTCAAGACCGATACGGGACGCGTGGTCTACGGCGGCGGCGGCATCACGCCTGACGTGATCGTCAAGCAGCCGCAGCTCTCGCGGGCGTCGCAGCTCCTCGAAGTGCGCAGCGCGATCTTCAACTACGCCGTCGAATACGCGGCGGCGCATCAGGACGTGACGAAGGAAGTGCAGGTCACGCCGGCGCTGATCGAAGAGTTCGTGCGCTACGCGGTCGACAAGGAAGTCGCGCCGGAAGCGGACATTCGCGAGGCGCTGCAGAAGCCGGAAGACCGCCGCTTCATCGAGCGCGCGCTGAAGGCGGAGATCATCGCGGCGAAGTTCGGCTTCGACGCGTCGTATCCGTATCGCATGCAGGGCGACGCGCAGGTGGAGAGAGCGATCGAGCTGTTCCCCGAAGCGCAGAAGCTCGCCACACTCGCCGCGCAGGTGCGCGGCAACGAAGGCGACAAGCGCCCCGGCGACGCCGGCACGCGCGCGGCGCAGGCGAATCCGAAGACCGAATAGTGGAAGTGGAGGACAGGCAATCTTGCCTGTCCCGCAAACATGAGGACAGGCAGGATTGCCTGTCCTCCACTTGTTTTTATGCTAACGTGTCGCCGCTTTTTTGAGGGGGATCCGTACACAGATGGCTGATCTCGGTAGGAAGTACACCTGTTATAGCTGCCACACGAAGTTTTACGATCTGAACAAGCCCGTTCCGACTTGTCCGAAGTGCGGCGCGGACCAACGCGATGCGGAAGAAGCGCCGGCTTACACGCCGAGCCGCGGACGCGCACGCGTGGTGGTCGAAGAGCCGCCTGAGGAGGAGGAATTCACGCCCGCGGCGGAGCCGGCGGAAGCCGCTGGCGACGAAGAAGAAGAAGTCGTCCCCGCGCGCGACGAAGAGCCGGCAGAAGACGACGAGGACGAGGAAGAAGAGTACTGATCATGCGAAACGTCGGACTGCTCGGGTGTGTCGGTGCCCTCATTCTCCTCGTCGTCATCGGCGGCGTGTTTTACGTCGGCACGCGCAACTCCATCGTCACGGTCGATGAACAGGTCAACAACAAGTGGGCCGACGTCGAGAGCCAGTATCAGCGGCGCTACGACTTGATCCCGAACCTCGTTCGTACCGTGCAGGGCGCCGCGAACTTCGAGAAGTCGACGCTCGAGGCGGTCGTGAATGCGCGCGCGCGCGTCGGACAGGTCGCAGCTCCCGCCGGACCTCCGGGAACGGCGGCGGATGCGACGAACAACCAGGCGACGATGGACCAGTTCGCGGCCGCGCAGCAGGGGCTGTCGAGCGCGTTGTCCCGGCTGCTCGTCGTCGTCGAGCGCTATCCCGACCTGAAGTCGAACGCGAACTTTCTCGCGCTGCAGTCGGAGCTCGAAGGAACGGAGAACCGGATCAACGTCGCGCGCAACCGCTACAACGAAGCCGAGCGCGACTACAACACGAAGATCCGCAAGTTCCCGGCGAGCCTCGTCGCGAGCATGAGCGGCTTCAAGCCGAAGGCGTACTTCAAAGGCGTGGCAGGAAGCAGTCAGGCGCCGAACGTTCAGTTCAACTTCTAATGAGAGAGCGAATGGCAGAGGGGAGAGCGCATAAAAACGCTCTCGTCCTCTGCGCTTTCCTCTCTGCGCTCTGCGCTCTCAAAGCATTCGCGCTCGACGTCCCTCCCGCGCCCGATCACTGGTTCACCGATCGCGCGAACCTCGTCACGTCCGATCAGGCGACGCAGCTCGATCAGAAACTGAAGGCGTTCGAGCAGAAGTCGGGCGCGCAGTTCATCATCTACATCTTTCCTTCGCTCGGGGATGAGCCGCTCGAAGACTTCACGATTCGCTGCGCGGAGAAGTGGAAGACCGGACAGAAAAAGTACGACAACGGTCTGATCCTGTTCGTCTTCGCGCAGGAGCGGAAGCTGCGCTTCGAAACCGGCTACGGACTCGAGGGCTCCGTCACCGACGCGTTCTCGTCGATCGTCATTCGCGACGTCATCGCCCCGCACTTCCGCACGAACGATTACTACGGCGGACTGAACGCCGCGATCGATGCCGTCGACGCGAAGATCACGAAAGGCGAAGAGCCGGTGGCGCCGATGCAGCGCGGCAGCGGCGCACGCACCGGGCAGCGCAGCGACATCAATCCGATCTTCGTGCTGCTGATCTTGTTCGCCGTCTTCTTCGTGATCCTGCCGATGCTCTCGCGTCGCAGAAGCAGAAGCGGATGCGGCGGATGCTGGCCTCTGTTCTTCTTCCCCGGCGGAGGCAGCGGCATCACGTTCGGCGGAGGCGGTGGCGGATTCTCCGGCGGCGGTTGGGGAGGCGGCGGGGGAGGGTTCTCGGGCGGCGGCGGGAGCTTCGGAGGCGGCGGCGCTTCAGGAGGGTGGTGATGACGCAGAAGGAATTCGTCGCGAAGCTCGATCAGCCGCGCATCGTCGCCGCGATCAGCGCGGCCGAGGGGCGAACGTCCGGCGAGATCCGCGTGCACATCCAGCCGAAGTCCGGCGGCGACATCCGCAAGGTCGCTGAGCGCACGTTCGAGCGCCTCGGCATGACCAAGACCGCGCTCCGCAACGGCGTCCTCCTCTTCATCGCCTGCGAAGAACAGAAGTTCACGATCCTTGGCGATCAGGGCATCGATGAAAAAGTTCCCGCCGGCTTCTGGGACGACATCGCCGCGAAGCTGACGATCCGTTTTCAGAACGGCGAGTTCACCGACGGCATCGTCGAAGCGATCGCCGGCGCGGGCGAGCATCTCGCGACGTACTTTCCGCGCGCGGCGGATGACGTCGACGAGCTCGCGAACGAGATCAACATCGAGCCGTAGCGGGAAATTGAGGATTGAGAATTGAGGATTGAGGAAATGTCGAATCGAATGCTCTGCCTCAATCCTCAATCCTCAATCCTCAATCCGGCCGACAGGCCGCGATGTGAGGAAATGTCGAATCGAATGCTCTTCCTCAATCCTCAATCCTCAATCCTCAATCCGGCCGGCAGGCCGCGATGACCTCCGTCCTCATCGCCCTCGGCACGAACCTCGGCGATCGCCGCTACCACATCGCTCGCGCGATTCACGCGCTGCGCAACTTCGTGCGCGTCGTGCGCGTCAGCACGATTCGCGAAACCGCGCCGGTCGACGCTCCGCCAGGCTCGCCTCCGTTTCTCAACGCGGTCGTTGCCGGATACACGAGGCTCTCCCCGGAGTCGATGCTCGCGCAGTTGCTGAACATCGAAAAGCGCCTCGGCCGCGTGCGGCGCGGCCTGCCGAATGAGCCGCGGGTGATCGATCTCGATTTGATCTTCCACGGCGCGCATCGCCGGCACACACGCACGCTGACGCTTCCGCATCCGCGCTATCGCGAGCGGGAGTTCGTGATGACGCCGATGCGCGAGCTGCGGCTCGACTGGCGTTAACGGTTGCGCAGTTGCTCGGTCATGCGGTGAGGTCCTGCCGAGCAACCGCGTGACTGCGCGACCGCGCAACCATCTAATTAGCGCATTTCTCACAGCATCTGAAAAAGGCGTGGAGCAAGTGTCAAACGTCATCCTGAGCCGGCGAAGCGCGGCGAAGGATCTCAAGTTACGTAAATTGAGATCTTTCGCCGTCTACGCGGCTCAAGATGACGGCAAGGTGTGAGAAATGCCGGCTAACGCGTGCCGAGCGCGCCGGCCGATTCCGTCGCGACGCGCGCGCGGGCAACGCTCACGGCCTTCGTCAGAATCGGGTAGGGGTTCACCATCTCGTCGTTCTCGTTGACGGCGAAGTGAAGGTGCGAGGGCGTGTACCTGGCGTTGCCGGTATTGCCAACGAATCCGAGGAGATCGCCGCTGTGGACTTCCATCCCTTCGTAGAGACCGGCGGCCCAGCGATCGAGGTGCGCGTAGTAAAACGACTTGCCGCTCTCGGTGGTCAGCCACAAACAGTGACCGCCTTTCGGCTGATCGCCGATGTAGCTCACGATTCCGTCGGCGACGGCGACGATCGACGTGCCCTTCGGCGCGAAGATGTCGATGCCGCGATGCTTGCGCTTGCCGCCGTCGCGGGAGTTGCCCCAGCTGTCTTCGAGATCGTACGTGTGCACGCCGACGACCGGGATGAGCAGCGCGTTGCCGAGGAGCGGTGCAAAAAGTGCCTTCGCGCGTGCTGCGAATTCCGTTTCGCGCGCTTTCGGCGTCGCGGCGGTCGGCGTGAGCACCGGCGCGCGCGCGACTTCGCGGCTCGTGTTGCGGCTGAGATCGGCGCGCAGCTGCGCGATCATCTCGCTGAAATCGTCATCATCCGACGGCAGAACCGCAGGCGTTGCGACGACGGTGGCGGTGGTGGTACAGGCGGTAAGCAGGCTGAGAAGGACAAAAAGACCCAGCAGTGCCACCCCTCTACGGACCCACCCATAACGAGCACACAAGACGTTCAATGGCTCTCCCGGGAACGAACTTTGCCCGAGTTTACGGACCGCGGACGAGCTTGTAAAGGGGGAGACGACGACGGCGTGCGGACGAACGTCGGTGTGTTACGCGGGATCGATGCTCTCGACGGCGATGCGTCCGCTGCTCGCGGCGTCGATGCAGGATGCGAATCAGCGGATCGAAAAACTGCGCGCGCTCCTGCAAGAGCAGCGCAGCGACGTTCTCTACGCGTGACGGCGACATCCAGCTGAGCGCCGCCGATTCGCTGTTCACACTCGCTTCGCTGGTCGCGATTGCGATTCGTCGAAGAGCAGCGCGGCGATGTCTTCGATTCGCCGCACCGGCATGACCTCGATGTCGGCGCGAATCTCGATCGCGTTCGAATGCGGAACGATGATGCGACGGAACCCGAGGGCCGCCGCTTCGCGTGCGCGGAGGTCGGGCTGCGAGACGCTGCGGATCTCGCCCAACAGTCCGACTTCGCCGAAGAGCACGACGTCATGGGCAACCGGTTGGTTGCGCTGCGACGACAGTACGGCGGCGACCACGCCGAGGTCGAGCGCGGGCTCGTCGATCGTGAGACCGCCGGCGAGATTCACGTAGATGTCGTTTTGTGCGAAGGTCGCTCCGCCGGCTTTTCGCTCGAGCACCGCGAGGAGGAGCGTGACGCGATTCGCGTCGATGCCCATCGCCATGCGGCGCGGAGAAGGGAAGTGTGTCGGCGAGACGAGCGCCTGCACTTCGATGAGAAGCGGTCTTGTTCCTTCGACGGCGGCGAGGATCGCCGAGCCGGCCGACTGGCTGCGCTGCGAGATCAGCGCGGCCGAGGGATTCGGCACTTCTTCGAGTCCCGTGTCGTGCATCTCGAAAATCGCCACCTCGTTCGCCGGACCAAAGCGGTTCTTGTATGCGCGCACGACGCGGTAGTTCTGAAACTTCTCGCCTTCGAAGTAGAGCACGGTGTCGACGATGTGCTCGAGCGTCTTCGGTCCGGCGATCGTTCCCTCTTTCGTGATGTGGCCGATGAGAAAGACCGGCAACGACAGTCGCTTCGCGGCCGTCATCAGCACGCCCGCGGAGTCGCGCACCTGCGCAATGGATCCGGGCATCGAGGCGTTCGCGCTCGTGTGCACGGTTTGAATCGAATCGACGATCAGCGCGGCCGGTCTCAGTTTCTCGACCTCCGCGAGGATGCGATCGATCGACGTCTCGGTGAAGAGGCAGAGGTTCTCGTGCAGCGTTCCGAGTCGTCGTGCGCGCAACGCGATCTGGGTCGGCGACTCTTCGCCGGAAACGTAGAGCACGAGGCCGTTGCGCGCGAGGCGATCCGCGACTTGCAGGAGCAGCGTCGACTTGCCGATGCCCGGCTCGCCGCCGACGAGCGTGACCGCGCCGGGGACCAGGCCCCCGCCGAGCACGCGATCGAGACTCTCGATGTTCGTCGAAACGCGCGGCGAGCGATCCGCGCCGATCTCGGAGATCGGCATCGGCGCCGCGTTCGCGCTCAATGCCTGCGGATGCGCAACCGGCGCGGGCGCGTCTTCCTGCGCGTACGAGTTCCACGCATTGCAGTCGGGACAGCGCCCCAGCCACTTCGTGGCCTGCGCGCCGCATTCGGTGCAGGAGTAGACGATCGCTTTCTTCGCCAAGCTACGAGTATTTTGCCGCGATTTTGCGCACGGTGTTGATATTGCGGATCGTGACCGGCTGTCCGAGGGCCTTTTCTATCTGTGTGCCGGTGACCGTGGCATCGCTGTACGACTGCGCGCGACACAACCAGTAGAGTTCCGTTCCGTCCGCGTACACCTCGTCGACTGGCGTGCTGAGCGCCTTCACCTTGCGCTTCGCGTCCGCATCCGCGCTCTTTGCGAAGAAGCCGACGTACAGCGTGCAGTCGCTGTCGTCGGTCTCTCCGATGCGCGCGAGCTCCTCCGGCGTGCGAAGAAACGTGCGCACTTCGTATCCGAGCGCCTTCGCCAGCGCGGCCTCGATCTTCGCGCTCGTTGCGCTCTTCGCTTCGAAGATCACGTTGCCGCTGGCGATGAACGTCGCGACGTTCTTGAAGCCCATGTCTTCGAACAGCTTCTTGATCTCCGGCATCTTCACGACGTGTTTGCCGCCGACGTTGAGCGAACGGAGAAATGCAACGTATTTCATGGTGTTCCCTGGAGTCGTTTCATGCACGCACCGTCATCTCTCCGCGCAGGTCGCGCTGCATTTCTTTTTTTACGCGCTCGGGCGCGAATCCGCGACTGAAGAGATAGTACAGCTTCGCCAGCGCCGCCTCGGCGGTCATGTCGTATCCGCTGATCACGCCCGCCTGCGCGAGTGCGGAGCCGGCGGCGTATTCGGCGAGATCGACGGTGCCCTCGAGGCATTGCGTGCAGTCGACGATCACGACGCCGCGCTGCGTTGCGTCGGCGAGGGCGGCGATGAAGTCCGCGTTTTGATCGGGACCGTTGCCGACGCCGTACGCTTCGAGCACGAGGCCCTGCAGCGGCGGACGGAGCACGTTGCGCACGAGCTCGGGCGAGATGCCGGGGAAGAGTCGCAGCGCGCTGACGACGGGCGAGTTCAATTCCTGCACCCCGAGTTTCCCGCCGCGCGATTTGCGGACGAGATCCCAATGGACTTCGATGTCGATTCCGACGTTGCCGAGGGGAGGGAAGTTGGGGGAGTCAAACGCGGCGAACCCGTCGGCGGAGACTTTCGTCGCGCGGCATCCGCGCAGGAGCTTTCCGCCGAAGTACAAACAGACTTCGGGGATCGCGTAGCTGGAGGCGAGCATCAGCGACGTGATGAGATTCTCGCGCGCGTCGTTGCGGATCTCGCACAGCGGAATCTGCGAGCCGGTGATGATGACGGGCTTGCGCAGTCCGCTGAGGAGGAACGGCAGCGCGGACGCGGTGTATGCCATCGTATCGGTGCCGTGCAGCACGACGAAGCCGTCGTAGCGATCGTAATTCGCCTCGACGTCGCGCGCGATCTTCACCCACTCCCGCGGCGTCATGTTCGAGGAGTCGAGCAGCGGCGTGTACTCGTGGATCGTGTACGCCGGCATCGAGTCGTGACGCAGCTCCGGCATCTCCGCCATCTGCGCCTGCAGCGATCCGGGCGCGGGCTGATAGACGTCGCGCGTCCGCTGCATGCCGATCGTGCCGCCGGTGTAGGCGATGTAGACGCGCTTGCGCATCGCGGGCGGATGATACGCGAGAGTGGTGGAGCGGCGGCCGCTCTCGGCCGCCGACCTCTCGCGAGAATCCGGCGGCCGAGGGCGGCCGCCGCTCCACTCACTTCGTCAACAACTTCGCCAGCGCGTCGAGCTTCTCGCTCCAGAACTGTTTCTTCCGATCGGCGTCCGCCTTCGACGGCAGCTTCACGTGCGCGACGGCGACGTAGCTCTTCGCTTCGCCTTTTGGAAAGAAGCCGATGTCGACGGACGTCTGGTCGTCCCACGTGATGTGCATCGCCTTCGGCTTCGTCGCGCTGCGCACCTTCAGCTTCACGTCGCCGAGCCAGCGCTTGCGCGTGCGCGCGTTTGCGAACGCGTCGAACAATTTGTCGACCGGCACCGCGATGGTCTTGCTCTTGGTCGTCTCCCACGAGCCGCCGCGGCGCTGGCCGATCGCGCGGAGTCCGCGGATGCGCTCGTAGCCGACAGTGACGGTTTGCGCCCACCAGTCGGGGACGCCGATCGAGTGCACGTGCTCGGCGACGTCGCGATGCGGTTTGTCTTTCGCGCCGAACGCGTCGAGCGTCCGCGTCCATTCGCTCCAATCGCGCCCTGTTTTTGCTTTGACCTTCTCGTCCGCCATACCGGCGAGCGCGGCGTAGTCGATTTTCTTGTTGAGGACCTGGCGGCGGGCGGCGGTGTACGACTCACCCGTTTTGTCCATGCGCGTGCGAACGACGCGCTTGAGATCTTTTTGAGCCGGCATCACGAGTCTCCTTCAATGCATGCCGCGTCAGCGAAGCTCCCCAGCAGCAACGCCGCACGGCGTTGAAGGTCCATGATCCCGACCCGGGAGTATGCCCCCCTTTGCCCCGGCCGGGGGTCTTCGCTGGGGGAAGACCGGCGGGGTGAGGCGTGAGTCGCGCCGCAGAAAAGCTACCATAAGGCGATGCCGAAGAAAACATTGGAGTCGCTCGAGCTCGAGCTGCGCAACCACGCGATGTCGTACCCCGAGGCGACCGAAGACTTCCCGTGGGGCCACCGCGCCATCAAGGTCAAGAAAAAAGCCTTCGTGTTCCTCGGCGGCGAATCGAGTCCCGGCGAATTGAGCATGTCGGTGAAGCTCCCGCAATCGCGTGACATGGCCGCCGATCTTCCATTCGCAGAGCCCACCGGCTACGGCCTCGGCAAAAGCGGCTGGGTGACGGCGCGCTTCAAGAAAGCCGCGGACGTGCCGATGGATCTACTGCGCGCGTGGATCGATGAAAGCTATCGCGCGATTGCGCCGAAGAAGTTGGTGAAGGGGCTGTAGGAACTTACAGGCGTCATTACGGCAAGTTGCCATTATCGATGGTAAGATTTCCGGCGGACAGGACACTCCTTAATGGAGACGTTATGCGACGCCTGACGTTCACGGTTCCTTTCCTTCTGTTCGCCGTCTCGGTTGCAGGACAGCAGCCGGCGAAGCAGCCGTGGGAGTGGACGCTCGACGAGCGGCTCGCTGTGCGGCTGGATCCGGCGAGTATCGCGAAACGCGAGCAGCGGCAGCAAGGAATGCGGCAACAAACAGCCGGCGAGCCACTGTCGAAGAAAGAGCGCCAGAGTCCACAAAAACACTCGATCGACGGCAGCGAGAACCCGGAACTTCTCTTACCGCACGAGCTCTTCGACGGATTGATCACCGGTTTTGTTCCCGACGACTTTCGACGGCGCCATCAGCGCGAGAATTTCCGGCGAGGAATTATCGCGACTGGCTTCGAGGAGGAGGAGTTCTGGTCAACGCTTCGTTCAGCCTCAGCGACGTATATCGACAACTATGCGTACCCCGTACCGGGCACGAAGCCACCGCCGATCCCCGGCGTTCGCTGGACGATGTGCCGGGAGGCGTTCCTCGCGCTGAACAGAGCACGCCAGGCGTTCGGTAAAGAAAAGTTCGACCGTTTTCTGTACGAGTTCGTCGCTCCGACGACGCAGGTCGGTTACGGGACGAATGCCGCGGACCCAGCGGCCGACTTGCGATTCGTTGAAGAAGGCTGCAACTGATGGATGGCAGGATCGCGCTGTTTCTTGTGGGGGGTTGCTTCTCGTCAGCCCTCTTCATGGAGAGACATTCCAGCTTGGGGCATCCATCGTCATCGAAGATCAAGAAGTAGCGTCGACAGCGAGGGGCGAATACACATCAAATCCCTTGTGCCTCGAGTGTCCGTGGCACGGTACTCATCGAATCAACGGAGCATCGGCGAGTGCCTCCTGGGCTTCCCAGGAGCCAACGGCATCTATCAGGGACGGGTGACCGATTGGGTGAGTGATGGTCACTGTTACAAAGGCTTTATCGAAGGGTGGGGCGCAGAAGGTGGTCATGGCGAATACGAGTCGGACCAAAAATGCGCACCCTGCTTCCTCTTCACGGAGACCTACGGAGAGGGATCGATCAGCGGCGCGCCGATCGGAAAGTCGACACACAACTGCGGTGCCGGCATTTCATTGACTGCGCAGCCCTCGAGCGGATGGCACTTCACGAATTGGGGCGGCAGCATCTCGTCGCAGTCTCCGTCGCTGGCGTTCACGCTCGATGCTTCCAAGAGCCTCACCGCTTTTTTCGACCAGCTTCCGCCGACTCCTCCTCCGCAGTACACCACCTGCGTCCAAAGCAATAACGAATGCCAGGATCCGCTCATCCTCGATCTGAACGGCGACGGCATCCACACGACTGGCGTGAACGAACCCGTGTGGTTCGACATGGATGGGGACGGCCTCCTCGAGCAAACGGCATGGACGAACGCGGCCACGGGCGAGGGGTTCCTTTATCTCGATCTCGATCACAAAGGCCGCGTCACGAACGGGGGTGAGCTGTTCGGCGTCGGGACGGTGATGCCCGATGGTTCGCGCGGACGTGATGGATTCGCGGCGTTGGCTGTGTATGACGGCAACGGCGACGGCGTTGTCGATGCGAACGATGACGTGTGGAATCGGTTGAGAATCTGGGTGGATGCGAATCACGACGGGATCTGTGATCCAGGCGAGACGGGTCCGATCCACAAGTACGGCGTTCGCGAGATTCAGATTGCGGCCGTCACGTCGAACGTCGTCGACGAAGCGGGGAATCTGCACAAGCTATCGTCGGTGTTTCACCGGAAGAATCGCGAGGACGCGATTCAGGCGATCGGCTTTCAGCGTGTGCGATGATCGCTCCTTGTGAGCGATCCGATTCAATCCAACCCCTTCAACCGCCACCTCGGGTTCCAATTGATCGAGCGTAGCGCCGAGCGCGTGACGATGTCGCTCGCGCCGCAGGAGTGGTTCCTTCAGGAAGGCGGCGTGATTCACGGCGGGATCATTACGAGCCTCGCCGACACCGCCGCCGTCTATTTGATCTTTCCCGACCTGCCGGCGGATCGATCGATGACGGGGATCGAGCTCAAGGTCAATTTTCTTCGCGCTGCACGGATCGCGAACGGCGAGCTGACCGCGACCGCGCACGCGGTGAAAGTCGGGCGGCAGATCGCGGTGTGCAGCGTGGACGTGCACCAGCGCGAGGAGTTGATCGCGACGGGACTGTTCACGTATTTCGTCGGGCTGCAGCGCGTGCCGGCGTAGTGCTCCATTCCCTGAGTTCGACGACTCCCCTCGTTGCCTGAGGTGCGGCCGGGACGCCGCTTTCCTCCGTGACGGAGACATTCTCAACGTCCGGCATGGGTAGGGCGATTCAATTCGATTGGATCGGTGCATGACACCGTTTGCAAGCACGGCACAGGAACGCAGAACGCAAAACGCAGAAGTAAGAAGCACACCCGAAGACGCCGTACGCGCGCACACGCCGGCGGGCTTCTCAATTCTGCGTTCTGCGTTCCCGTATCGGCGTAAAATGGGCCGCGACCTTTCGGCCGCGGCCCGGGACTCCTGGGTTGTGGCCGGAAGCGCATGCGGGGAGCCGGGGAGGTGATTGTCCAGATCAGACCCTCCTCCGGCCCCTCGGCTTACTTCTTCTCCACGGTTGTCGGCTCCGGCTCCGGCGTCGCCGTGGCCTTCTTGCGGCGCGAACGCGTGAATGTCCGCTTCATGTCGGCCACATGCGGGCGTACCGGCTCGCCGACGTCGAGCGTCACATAGCCCTTCGCCATCCGGTACAGGCCGCGCGCGGACTTCACCGCCTTCAGCTTGCGGCGCAGAATGGCCAGGTCGATGTGGCGGGCGAGGGCCCGCGCCTCATCGCGCACGCCGCCGTATGCCAGCTCAAAGGCGATCGCGTCGCGCAGCTCCACGCTGGTGGTGACGGACGCGCCGACGCCCGGGGCGGCTTCGGCGAAAACCGCCGTCTTCTCCAGCGCGGCCGGAGTGGTCTGCCGGGCGAGGCGAATCTCGGCCGGTGTCAGCGGCCTCGGATCTGCCTCGTCGGGAAACTCGGCGGCCATGGCGCGAAGTCGTGCCATCCGCGCCTGGGCATCGGGGGTAAAACCGTTGGGGATCGGCTCAGGCGTCGGAGTGACGCCGTTGCCCGTTTCGGTTACGGTAGTCATGGGATTCCTCTCGATCTTTCTTGTTTGTTGGTTGATGTTCGTTGGCTTCGTCACGTCAAGCGGACTTGGAGATCGCCGTAATTAATTCGGAGTCATATACTTACCTGCCTTTCTCTCGACATTCCTCTGAGCACGATGTTGCGAGAGCCCCAATGTGCGCCGGACTGTCATGGCAGTCAATGGACGAGTTTCCAAAGAAATAGTACGCCCATTATTTCTTTCTGTTACCAAACGGTGAACTCTGCTAAACGCTCGGTCTGTAAGACCAGGAAGGCTCCAAATGAGAGGAAGAAGATCGCCTGGCGAACGAAGGCACCACGCTTGCATACGAGGCAAATTCGCTGACCAACGAAGCAAACTCACTGCGAAGTGAAGCAAACTCACTGAAGATCTAAGCGAGCTCGCTGAGATCTGTCAGCAAACTCGTTGACCAACGAAGCAAGCTCGCTTCGATCGGAAGCAAACTCGTTGAAGATCCAAGCAAGCTCGCTCAGATCTGTCAGCGAGCTCGTTGACGAACGAAGCAAGCTCGCTTCGACCGGAAGCAAACTCACTTCAGGACGAAGCAGATTTGCTTCGCTTGTCAGAGAGTTTGTTTGGCGTGGAAGCGGGCTCGCTTCGCTTGCCAACGAGTTTGCGCCGGCGGGAAGCGGGCGCGCTTCGCCAGCCAGCCTTCGTGAATCCATGGTCTCAATGGTCGCCAGGCAACGACGTTGCGTCGCGAGGCAATGGTCATTGCACGCGAGGCAAGGTTGAATGCACTTTAACGTGACGAATCCTCGCTTGCCGCCAATGGCTTTCAGTCGCAGGATCATGAAACACGAACGCCGCCTTGCGGCGGCGTTCGTGGATCAGCTGTTGCGTGACTGTTGTGGCTGGGGCTGCGGTTGGACCGGCGGCGCGGCTTCGGTCGATGGTCCCGAGCCGGGCGCGATGGTCATCTGTTCGCCGGGGCTCTGGTCGGGGTAATACTCTTTGAGCTTCGCGTAGTCGGTGCCGGTTTCCTCGACGAGGATCGCGTTCACTTCGGCGCCGTCGAGCGTCTCTCGCTCGAGGAGCTTGCGCGCGATGCGGTCGAGCGCGGTCTTGTTGGCGTTGATGATCTCGTGCGCGGTCTTGTAGGCCTTGTCGAGAATGCGGCGCACTTCTCGATCGATCTCGACCGCCGTAGCCTCGGAGTAATCCTGGTGCTGCGCGAACTCGCGTCCGAGGAAAATCGCTTCTTCTTTCTTGCCGAACGTGGCCGGGCCGAGGTCGGACATGCCCCACTCGCAGACCATCTTGCGCGCCATGTTCGTGGCGCGCTCGATGTCATTGCCGGCGCCGGTCGTGATCTCGTTGATGAAGATCTCTTCGGCGATGCGGCCGCCCATCATCACGGCGAGGAGCGCTTCGAGATAGCGCTTCGAGTACGAGTACTTGTCCTCGATGGGAAGCTGCTGCGTGACGCCGAGGGCGCGGCCGCGCGGGATGATCGTGACTTTGTGCAGCGGATCGGCGGCGGGCAGCATCGCCGCGACGATCGTGTGTCCCGACTCGTGATAGGCGGTGTTCCGTTTCTCGCGGTCGGACATCATCATCGACTTCCGCTCGACGCCCATCAGGACTTTGTCCTTGGCGTACTCGAAGTCGACCATTTGCACTTTCTTCTTGTCGTAACGCGCGGCGGCCAGCGCGGACTCGTTCACGAGGTTCGCGATGTCGGCGCCGGAGAATCCCGGTGTGCCGCGCGCGACGACCGCGAGATCGACGTCTTCCGCGAGCGGGATGTTGCGCGTGTGCACGCGCAGGATTCCCTCGCGACCTTTGAGATCGGGAAGATCGACGACTACGCGGCGATCGAAACGGCCCGGACGGAGCAGCGCGGGATCGAGAACGTCGGGACGGTTCGTGCCGGCGATGAGGATGACGCCGTCATTCGACTCGAAGCCATCCATCTCGACGAGGAGCTGGTTGAGCGTCTGCTCGCGCTCGTCGTGTCCGCCGCCGAGGCCGGCGCCGCGATGGCGGCCGACCGCGTCGATCTCATCGATGAAGATGATGCAGGGCGCGTTCTTCTTGCCCTGCTCGAACAGGTCGCGCACGCGCGACGCGCCGACGCCGACGAACATCTCGACGAAGTCGGAGCCGGAGATGGAGAAGAACGGCACGTTCGCTTCGCCGGCGATCGCGCGCGCGAGGAGCGTCTTGCCGGTGCCCGGAGGACCCATCAAGAGCACGCCCTTCGGGATCTTGCCGCCGAGCTTCGTGAACTTCTGCGGCTCTTTGAGGAACTCGATGATCTCGTGCAGCTCGACTTTCGCTTCGTCGACGCCGGCGACGTCCTTGAACGTCACCTTCTTCGCGCTGCCGGAGAGCAGTTTCGCTTTCGATTTGCCGAAAGAAAGCGCCTTGTTGCCCCCGGCCTGCATCTGGCGCATGAAGAAAATCCAGAGGCCGATGAGGAAGAGGAACGGCGCCCAGGTGATGAGCGCGGTGACGAACGGCGCGTCGTGCTGCGGCTCGAACTCGACGGTGATGCCTTTGTCTTCGAGGCGCTTGAACAGCTCGTCGGGCCATGTGGCAGGGCCGGTGGTGTGGAATTCGTGCTTGCCGCCCGGTGCGGTGGCTTTGGTCTCGCCGCGGATCTCGTCGCCGCGGATGGTGACTTTCTCGACCTGCCCCTGATTGACGCGGTCAGTGAACGCGCTGAATGGAATCGCCTCACTCCCGCTCTTGGCCGTGTTGAAGAGACTCCAGAGGAGAAACACCAGCACGATGATCACGACCCACAGGAGTGCGGTTTTGACTGTGGAATTCAACGATTTGCCTCCAAACGAGTCTCCGGAACGCGAATGCTCCCGGCGTGCCAGTGACTTCCGGTTGCGCTAACGATGTCGCCGCAAGTGATATTGCAGCGCCTGACTTGTGGAGCGGCGGCCGCCTCGGCCGCCGGCCCTCGCGAGAATCCGGCGGCCGAAGCGGCCGCCGCTCCACTAAACAATACGTCCAATGTAGGGAAGGTTTCCGTGTCGCCGCTCATGTTCAAGACCGAAGCCGACCCACGTGCCGTCGTCACCGATGGTGAAGGCGCTGAAATCGGCGGGAAAGTCGACGGTGCGCGCGTCGGGGCGGTCGAGCAGCGCGACGAGACGCAGGACTTTCGGATCGTGTGCGCGCAGCTGCGTGAGCAGGTAGTTCTCGATGACGCCGGACGAGACGACGTCCTTGAGGACGTAGACGCGCCGGTCGCGGATGTCGGTGTAGCTGAGGAAGTCGATCTCCAGCGCGTCGGCGGTCTGCTGATCGGCGACGTCGCGCACGACGTCGATCACGCCGTAGCTGACGTCGCCTTCGATCGAGCGCATCAGGTCCGCGAGAAAACAGGACGTGCCTTTGAGGATGGCGAGGAGGAAGACTTCCGCGGAACCCGCATCGGCGCGGATGTCACGCCCCAGCTCGCCGATCCGCCGCGCGATGTCTTCCGCGCTGAAGACCGGAGTGATCTCTTTCACGAGTACGAGCCCTCCAGCCACACTTCATAACGGTCGCCGGGCGCGTCGCTGACTTTGAACCGCTCCGAGACCTCGACGCCGGCGACCCAGACGATCTCGTCGTTCCACACGAGGAGAGGGATGCGGTCGCGCAACTCCGCGGCGATTTTACGATCAATCAGGAAATCCTTCAGCTTTTTGGGAGCGGGGGAGCCGAGGGGGTGGAAGCGGTCGCCGCGGCGGCGGTTGCGGATGGTGAAGGAAGGCGACGCACCGCGTTGCAGCTGAACGAGCTGTGTCAGCCCGAGCGTGAGCGAGGGAGCTGGGGCTCGGGTGGTGGTGCGAGGCTCATGCAACGCGCCGCGTTGCAGTTGAACGAGCTGTGTCATCCCGAGCGTGAGCGAGGGAGCTGGGGCTCGGGTGGCGGTGCGAGGCTCATGCAACGCGCCCCGCCCACCCAGGTCCCTCGCTACGCTCGGGATGACATGCATCGTGATGCCGAGTTGCGGGATGTCTATCGGTGAATCCAGCGCGACACTCACTTCAAACTCCGGCATCGCGGAGGGCACGCGGCGCAGCACGAGCGCCTCGTTGCGGCGGATCAGCTCGAGGTCTTTCGTCACGCTGACGCGTTTGATGGCATCGACTTCATTTGCAAGGCGTGCGAGATCGTTTGCCGAAACGTCGCGCGCCGAAGCATCGAGGCGATGGATGTGGCGATGGAGGAGCGCCTGGCGCAGCCAGGGATCGTCGGGCCAGTGGCGAAAGCGCGTCTCGTTTTCCTCGACGTCGACGCCGTGAGATTCCGCGTCGTCGACCGCGCGCTCGAGGATCGGCCACTGCTGCCGCGCCTGCGCGGCGATCGCGGCGAGGTTGTCGACCGCGCCGAGCTCCCGCACGAGAACGCGTATGCGATTGCGCAGGAAGCGCGGATCGTCGTTCGAGCGATCGTGGCGCGGCGTGACGTTGCGCGCGCGCAGAAACGTCTCGATCTCCTCGCGCGTGACGTCGAGTAGCGGCCGCACCACGCCGTCGCCGCGCACCGCGTGAATCCCGCGCAGCCCGCCGATGCCGCTGCCGGTCAGGAGTCGCATGAGCACCGTCTCGGCCTGATCGTTTTTCTGATGGGCGGTGGCGATGAAGGCAATGGTGGAGTGGTGCGCGCCTCCGGCGCGCCTTTCGGAAAGCGCGCCGGAGGCGCGCACCACTCGATCTCGAATCTCGAAGAGCTTCGCGTAGCGAACCTCGCGCGCTGCCGCTTCGATTCCGCGATGCTTTACGCGCTCCTCGTCGAGGGTGCCGTCCGCGACACGCAGCTCGACTTCGACCGATGCGCACAGCTCGCGCACGAACTGTTCGTCGTCATCCGACTCTGCTCCACGTAGATGATGATTCACGTGCGCGGCGATGATCGTGAATCCGTCATCGCGCAGTTCCGCGAGCGCCAGCAGCAGCGCCGTCGAGTCCGCGCCTCCCGACACCGCCGCCAACACTGCACAAGGTTCGATGCAGTGCTTTTCGAAGAAGCGGCGGACGGAATCGGGGAGCATGTTCTACACCGGATGGTACGCGAGTCGGCGTGTTACGCTAGGACATATGAATGGAAAAGTGCAATCAGGCGGAAGCGACAACAACATCCAATCCCTCGGCCGCGTCAGCGTGGAGTTGAGACAGGCGGCCAACGGCGTGACGATCGTCGGTCCGATCCTGCTCACGGACACCGACGGTTCGTTCGCCTTCGACGAGCCGGCGCCGTCGTCCGGCGTCTACTTCGTCGTGGCGAAAGAGGGGACGCCGACTCCGATGATGGCGCTCCTCGGTCCCGAGCTGCCGGACACCATCGTCATCAACGAGCTGACGACGGTTGCCGCCGTCTACTGCCTCGCGCAATTCTTCACGAAGTCGGCCGTTCAGGGCCCGTCGTTCGGCGTGCGCGTCGCGGCGGCAATGAGCACGAACATCGTCGACGTCACGACGGGAGCGTTTTCGAACATCCTCATCAACTCGCCGAACGCCGGCCAGACGAACGGGCTTGGTTTGACCGCGTCCCTGGCAAACCTCCTCGCCTGGTGCGTTCGCGATCCGGAAAACTGTGAAGTGCTGTTCGACCTGACGACGCTGCCGAACGGCGATCGGCCGAGGAACATGTTCGAGGCGCTGTACAACATCGCGCGCTATCCGGCGAACAACGTCGCCGCGCTGTATCAGCAATCGCTGCAGGTGTCGCAGGTCTACAGCCCCACGCTCACGTCGCAGCCCGACGCTTGGACGCTCGCCGTCAAGGTGAACGACTCCGGCGACAACGACCACATGTTCGGCGGCCCGGGCAATCTCGCGTTCGACAGCAAGGGCCGCGTGTGGATCACGAACAACGTGAATCAGGGGAGCGGAGACTCCTCGCAGTATTGCATCGTCCTCGGCATGGACGCTCGTCCGGCAATGGAGAACGGCGTCAGGATTTCTCCGTTCACCGGCGGCGGTCTTCTCGGCACTGGTTACGGAGTCGCGCTCGACAGTCAGGAGAACGTCTGGTTCGGCAACTTCGGATGGGGAAAGGTTGATCCGAGGCCGATGGGAAGCGCTTCGCAGTTCACGTCCGGAGCGGTTGCGATCTCGCCGGACGGGACTTCCTCGACGGAGACAGGCGGATATCAGAAGGGGATTTATCGCGTGCAGGGGACGGTCGTCGACAGCCAGGACAACGTCTGGCTCGCCGGCTGGAAGAGCCACACCGTCGCGGTCTACACGAACGTCACGTCCGGCACGAGCGGCATTGACAATCCCATTGTCTACGACCCGAAAGACCTGAACTTCATGCCGTTCGGCCTCGCCATCGCATCGGAGAACAAAGCCTGGGTCGTCGACGCGAACAAGGACCAAAGCTATCTGCTGCTGCTCCAGCTCGACACCAGCACGCGGGATTTCACCGTGCTGACGAAGCAGCCGTGCGGCAAGACGGCGAAGGGAATCGCGCTCGACTCGAAGGGCAACGTGTGGGTCGCGTCCGGCGGCGACGGCTACGTCTACGCGTTTCAGTCCGACGGCACTCCGATCGGTCAATACGACCAGGGACAGATTAGTGGTCCGTGGGGTGTATTCGCCGACGGCAACGACAACGTCTGGGTCGCGAACTTCGGTCTCTTGAAATTCGGCGACGAATTCACGGGCCGAGTCACACACCTCGCGGGAGCCAACGAGAACATGCGCCCGAAAGGAACGAACACAGGCGACGTACTGTCGCCGCCGAACACCGGCTACACGGTGCCGAACCAGGGAGACCCAATTCTGCTCGCCGACCTCACACCGCTCTACGGCGATCAAGGCCCGACCATCTACATTCCGTTCATGCGCGTGACCGCGGTCAACGTCGACGCAGCGGGCAACGTCTGGTGCTGCAACAACTGGAAACCGATCTTCACGCTCGACGCCGTCGGCGACCCATTGGAAGGCGAAGCCGCAAATCCCGGCGGCGACGGAATGGTGATCTTCGTCGGGTTGGCGAAACCGCGGGCAACGTGACCGCTAGCCGTGCGGAGCTCAGTGCGGTTTACATCAAAGCCTGTTCATCAACGCGACCAGCTTCGCGATCAGGGCGGAATCGCGGCCCGGTCCTGCGGCATGTGGAACCTGTTCTCTTTCGGCGTCGCCCGCGGCCGCGACAAACACCGCGATCTACTCCAGAGAGGGGGTAGCGGCTCGAGTTGGTCATGACGAAGTGTCCTCCTGCCGGTCCGCCCCCTCGATCTCATTTTCTTCGGACGGACGCGCAGTCCGATTTTTCAATCGAAAGTCGAGAAGAGTCGAGTCGGAACCGATCAGGTCTTCGACCGCGCGCGCATCGACGCCGACTTTGGTCAGCTCCGCGCGCAGAGCATCAAGATGCTTGTAGAAGAGGCGGTAGAGCACCTGCTGGTCACGATGCAACGAACGCGAAATCTGGGCAACCGTCATGTCGCAGTCGTAGCGCAGCCGGAAAATCAGCTGTTCGTCACCGGGCAGGCTGTCGATGAAGGCACAGACCACGGCCGAGATCCGTGCAGCCATATCCGTGCGCACGACGCGGTCGGCGTCGCCGGTGCTTTCGAGCGATTCAGCTTCTTCGATCGGCACGAACTTCTGCCTGACCTTCGCCGGCAACAATCGCGCGATGCGCTCGATCTCGTCGATGGTGACTTCGGGATGCTTCTCCCGGAGGAGCGTCAGCGTCTCCTGAAGCGTCCGGCCATCGCGGACCAGTGCGCGCTCGACATCGATACCGAGGCGGCCCAGTCGCTGTGCTTCGGCGGAGTCGTGCCACTTGCCGCGTTGATGCCGGCGATAGTTGATGAGCATGCGCCGGATGACCGCGGCGATGTAGGTGCTGAATAAAGCGCGACCCTGATATGCGCGGAGGAGTGCGTAATCGTTTTTCACGAGCCGTAGCCGCACCTCTGCAGTGAATTCCTCGATCTCGTCGGCGTCCATTCCTTGGCGGCGGCTAATCATGTGGGTGAGGCGTTCAATGAACGGCAACTCGCGCACGAGGAGATCGCTGAATTCCAACAACGCCAGCGGGCCCGAGTACGCAGGAACCGTTCCCAGCGAGCCCGAGTGAGCGGGAAGCGTTCCCGGCTTACGCGCGTCGCGTCTCGATGGTGGACGGCTGGCCAATTGACGATGGTGCGGGAGCGCTGGAATGGCATCCTGAACGATTGACGCAGTCCATGATGCGACGATGCGGCGAAGATCACCCGCAGTCTGATGCTCGGCGATTGTCGAGTCCAACGGAATCTCGATCGGATGCGATTGGCGCACTGCATCCGCAAACTTCAGACACAGTCCAGAATGCACAGCAAAGGCGAATATCTCGGCTACATCGAGCCCCGAAAGGATCTCACTTGGGAGGGCATTCCACGCGTCGTGGACACGTGCGATCGCCGGTTGATCGTGCTCTAACCGATCGAAGAACTCTCGCGCGACACCGCTCGAGACGGCACGAGCTCGTCGGATGGATGCTGTTGACGGCAGTGGCTTGGATGAGAAAACTCTTCGGAGAAACTCGATCGCCATGGGTGTGCGGGTGACGATCTGGTCGAGATCATCGGCTGCCAACTCGCGTGTTTCGTGCCGGGTTTCTGGGTCGAGGCAAATCAGTGCGAGGGACAAGGCATGTTCCTGATCGACGGCTGCAGTAAGCGCAGCGCGGACATCCTCGTGGGACTGCACGTCCAAGAATTGCAGGTCCTGACAAACACCGAAGACGTAGGACCATTCGTGTGGCCCCGACGCCCATAGATCTTCCGGACGATCGGCGTCGATACGATGCCACGTATCGCCATCGACAATCAGCGCCGCTGCGGCTCGTCCGGAGAGGATGGCTTTCATGTGCTTTCGTTGAGAAGGAGGTCGTGGCGCCGGAGGCGATCTCGCAAGTCAGCGAGAATTCCTCGATGGCCTACGGCGGTCGGTGCATTTTGGTCGATCGCTATACCCTTCAGCGTCCGCAAAGACATCGGTCCACAGATGTGGACTTCGACGTATTCATCATCCGCCGTCGTAGCTCCGCGTTCCATGAGAATCGCCGCGAACTCCGCTTCAGTTGCGTCTGGCGCAAGCCTGGCGGCAAGTTTAGCCGTGCATAGCTTGCTCCTGTCCAGCCATGTACTGCGGAAGCCTTGCGATAGATCGACGGAGCCGTCCTTGAACGGGATAGCGCCTCGTTTGACGAAGAATCGGCAACTGTTTGTCTCGAACGTCGATGAGCGGTGCTCGATCATGGACGTATCGCAGACCAGCGTGCATGGGCCGTAGGACGTCAACCCCTCGAACGTGATCGCCAGCGCGGCAAATCGGATGTGCCTCTTAACCGGATCCGTGAATAGCACACCATCGACGAGTTCGCGGATGGCGTCCCAATCGGCACCAGTCGGTGGTTTTGCGCGGGGAAAACGCGTATCGGAAGTGGCGTAGTAGGTAGCCTTCAGCTCGGTTTCGCCGAACACCAGGCGATGCGCTTCATTCGCTTTTACACAAATAACCGCATAAGAGCTATCGATGGCTTTTTCGAAACGCTGAGTCGCGGACCCTGTACCCGCGGAGTGGGCTCTTTCGAGTGCATCCTCGTAGCGCTTGTTCAATGCCTCGGCTTCGAGGCTCGCCTGAATGACATTCGGATACCGGCCGGGCGAGCCGCAGTGAGGGCACTGCATCGCCGAGATCGCAATCTCGATGGTGCAACGTTCACACGTGGTGGACACTGCTTCTCCCATGTCCCTTTGAGATATGACTAGCTTCGACAAAGCTTACCTGAGCCTTCGAGCGGAACGAGTGTCAATCTGAAGGTTGTTTGTTGGCGATGACCGGGATCGAACTCATGCGATACGACGATGGCTGCGCCGCGCGTTTCGCTCGCGCCGATGCAACTGACGCTGGCGCGCAGCTGATCGCCGCGCCAAGCCTCCTACCCGCCGTCGATGAGCTGCGCGTGGCGTCAGCTCCATCGCGGCGAGCAACCGCCGGCGGCGAAGCCGTCCGCGAGTTGCGCTAGATGAGACGAGTCGAGAAAGCGCGCAAAAGACGAGAAACGCGCAGGTTGCGGGAGGGTGGTGGCGGTGACTGGAGTCGAACCAGTGACCTAGCGCTTATGAGACGCCCGCTCTGACCATCTGAGCTACACCGCCGGCTGCGGGGCCGAGAGATTACACTAAACATCGCATCGGCCGGGATATTTCGGAATGGCAGAGAGTTACGAGCGGAATTGCGTGCGCTGCGGGGAGTCGGAAGAACACCTGCTTCTCGAGCCTTGTTCAGTGTGCGGACGCTTTTTCTGCGCGGACTGTGCGCACCGCGCGGGGTTCGGACGGAAGTTTTGTTCGCCGGAGTGCGGACACGCGTACTATTTCAGCGGAGACCCCGATGACGACGAAGATCTCGAGTTCGACGATCACTGACACCGCGGCTGCCCCTCTCACGCGCCGGCCGCGAAGGCTGCGGCGCAGCGAGAGCATCCGCACAATGGTGCGCGAGACGGTCGTGCGGCCGGAAGACCTCATCTATCCGCTCTTCGTCGTGCCGCCTTCGCGCGCGCGCGTCGAGATCGGATCGATGCCTGGCGTGTTTCAGCTGCGCGTGCGCGAGGCGGTCGAGACCGCGCAACGCGCGTTCGAAGCGGGTGTGCGGGCGGTGTTGCTGTTCGGACTTCCGGAGACGAAAGACGGCATCGGCTCGTCGTCGTGGGATCCCACTGGTCCCGTGCAGTCGGCGATCGAGGGGATCAAGCGGCACGTTCCGGCGATGACGGTGATCGCGGATGTCTGTCTCTGCGAGTACACCGATCACGGGCACTGCGGCGTGATCGTCGATCACGACGGCGTGAAAGACGTCGACAACGATCAGACGCTGCCGCTGCTGATGAAACAGGCCGTGTCGTTCGCGGCCGCGGGTGCGGATTTCGTGGCACCGTCGGACATGATGGACGGGCGCATCGGCGCGATCCGCCGCGCGCTCGACGGGCGCGGCATGACCGACGTCGGGATCATGGCCTACTCCGCGAAATTCGCGTCGGGGTTTTACGGTCCGTTCCGCGAAGCCGCGGAGTCCGCGCCGCAGTTCGGCGACCGGCGCACGTATCAGATGGATCCGGCGAACGGGCGCGAGGCGCTACACGAGATCGACATCGACGTCGAAGAAGGCGCGGACATCGTCATGGTCAAGCCGGCGCTCGCGTATCTCGACATCATCCGGCAGGCGCGCGATTCATTTCCGCTGCCGATCGCCGCGTACAACGTGAGCGGCGAGTACTCGATGGTGAAGGCGGCGGCGGAGCGCGGATGGATCGACGGACCGCGCGTGATGAACGAAATCCTGACGTCGATCAAGCGCGCGGGCGCGGATCTGATCATCACGTATCACGCGTTGGAGTTCGCTGAGGCTTTCCGCTAGCCACACCACGCCGACGTCACCGCGTCCGGATGATCGAGCAGATAGCCATCCTCCTCGGCGTCATACGCGATCACTGCGCCGTCGAGTCGTGATGCGGCCATCGTGTCGAGTGCGACGCGGACTCCGTCGAATTGGATCACTTCATCGCCGTCGGCTGGATCCGATGCATAGCTGAGGCGATAGCCGGAGCCGCCGCAGCCGGTCGTGAATGCGATCCGGAGGTAGCGGCCATCGAGGTCGTTGTCGAGGTGCGAGGCGGCTTCGGGAGAGAGCGAGATGTTCATGCAGGAGGCGCGCCGTGGACGATGCGCCACTCGGCGTCTTCGCGCTTCCACCAGTCGGAGTCGGCCTTGATGAGGTCGAGCTCGCGCTCCAGCTCGACGGTGTGCGCGCGTTTCACGGTTTCGAGATAGATGAGGAGATTGCGATCAGCTGCGTTCGCGGTCGTGATGATCTCGCGCAGCTTGCGTTGCATCGTCCGCTCGCGCGCGATCATGAACTCCGCGGCCTCGCGGTACGACAGCTCCCCTTCGAGGATGTTGTCGAAGATCATGTCGGCGGCGAGCGTGACGCGCACGCGTCCGCGTCCGGCGGCGGCGATCTTCATCTCCACGAGGTCGCGGTTCTCGCGCTCGTCGACGGCGAACTGTTTGAACACGTGCGCCGTCATCGGGTTCGGCAGATTCTCGGCCAGCTTCTCGAACGTTTTGTAGGCCTCGACCGTGTACTGGAAGAGCAGCGCGAGCTGCTGATCGGCGAGGGCGGTGGTGGTGGCTTCTGCGACAGTCATTTCAATCAACCTCTATTCAATCTTCGCGACCTTCACGAGCACGTCGCCGTTCAGTCTGGCCTGGCAGCTCAGCCGGTGCGGCGATTCGATCTCCTTGTAGGTCTCATCGGGCGTGGGCGGCGTGAGGTGGTCCATGCCGCTCACGACTTCCACTCTGCAAGTCCCGCACGCGCCGTCGCCGCCGCAGACGTGGCTGATGACCACGCCGAGCTCCAGCGCCGCCGACAACAGCGTTCTGCCCGCGGGAAATTCGCCGGTCTTCACCTGGTCTTCGAACGTCACGCGGGGCATGGACGGAGGCGATTCTAATGGATGGCGGATGGCAGATGGCGGATGGCAGAAGAGTTATTTCCACGCTATCCGCCATCTGCCATCCGCCATCTACCATCTGCCATCTATTTCGCCACTGCCCGGTGAGCCATGTACGAGCTGCGCACGAGCGGAGCGCTTTCGACGTGGTGAAAGCCGAGTGCGCGCGCGGCATCGCCTAACGCGGTGAATTCGTCGGGTGTGTAGTAGCGGCGGACGGGATGGTGGCGCTCGGTCGGCGCGAGGTACTGCCCCATCGTGAAGATATCGACGCCGGCTTCGCGCAGGTCGCGCGCGACGTCGAGCACTTCGTTTTCCGTTTCGCCGAGGCCGAGCATGAGGCTCGACTTTGTCAGCATGCCGTCATTGCGCTCTTCGTGGGCCCAGCGCAGCAATTCGATGGAGCGGTCGTATTTCGCGACGGGACGCACGGCCGAATAGAGACGCGGAACCGTTTCGACGTTGTGCGCGAGCACTTCGGGACGTGATGCGATGACGACGCGCAACGCGTCACGATTTCCTTCGAGGTCGGAGATCAATACTTCGACAGCCGCGCCGCTGCGATCGCGAACCGCGTGCACCGTCTCGGCCACGTGCGCGGCGCCGCCATCCGGCATGTCGTCGCGATTGACCATCGTGATGACGGCGTGACGCACTCCCATTTTCTCGACGGCTTCCGCGACGCGGCGTGGTTCGTCCGCGTCAGCGACGAGCGGCGTACCGCGTCCGACCGCGCAGAACGTGCAGCGGCGCGTGCAGATCTCGCCGAGGACCATGAACGTGGCGGTGCCGGCGCCCCAGCACTCGAAAATGTTCGGGCAGCGCGCTTCCTGGCAAACGGTGTTGAGTGCGAAGTCGTTGATGAGCCGCGAGAGCGGCAGCGACGCGAGATCGCCCGGCACGCGGACTTTCAACCACTCGGGACGGATGCCTGCGCGTTTGTTGACGGGAGTCATGACGATGAAGAGCGGGCAGCGAGCAGCGGGTAGCGAGTAGGGGAGATTCTTTCCTGCTCGCTTCCCGCTGCCCGCCGCCCGCCGAATTGTTGCAATCGCTCGAGTGCTTCGCGATCGTCGGTCCAGCGAATCCTTTCATACGCGCCGGCGAACGTAAACCATCCGTACTCGTCGTGCTCGAGCGCGTCGAGTCGAATCGGCGCGCGTGAGTCGAGCCCCGCCGCGTACGTTACTTCGCTGGCGATGATCGGCGCGGGATGTTGCGAGCGGAGAAACTGCGACTCGATCATAAACGACTGCGTGAGATCGAGCGACTCCGGCTCGCGGGTCTGTCCCGTTTCTTCGCGCAGCTCGCGTCGCGCGCTCTCGATCGGCGACTCGCCGTCTTCGATGGTGCCGGTGACGGGCTGCCAGTTGTTGCCGCGCTCGGGACGGCGATGCAGCAGCAGCACGCGATCGCCGTCGTACGGCAGCACTTTGATGAGGCGGATCGTTTCGCTGCGCGGGACTAGGTCGCGCTCGAAGATCCGCGCGAATTTTGCGGAGAGAATCGCTCGCACTTCGCCGGCCGGCACGTCGCGTCCGACTTCGCGCTCGATCGACGTCACGCCCATCCCTTGAATGCCGCACGGCGTGATGAGGCGAAAGTGATCGAGGTTGGTGCTGACGTTGAGCGCCCAGCCGTGCGACGTCACCCAGCGCGCGATGCGCACGCCGATCGCGGCGATCTTGTTGGAGCCGACCCAGATGCCGCGTTTTCCATCGATGCGGTTCGCGCTGATGCCGTACTCGGCGACGGTCTGAATCAGCACTTCCTCGAGGCGCGTGACGTACTTGCGGATGTCGCGATGCCCTTCGCCGAGGTGGACGATCGGGTAGCCGACGACCTGTCCGGGACCGTGATAGGTGATGTCGCCGCCGCGCGTCGTCTCGTAGTAGCGGACGCCGTTCGACTGCAGCGCCTCCCCGGATGCGAGGAGATTGCCCGGATCGCCGCCGCGTCCGAGGGTGATCACGGGAGGGTGTTCGAGGAGAAGAAGCTGATCGTCGATCTCGTCGCGCTGCCGCATCTCGACGAGCTTCTCCTGCAGCCGCATCCCGTTTTCATAAGTGACGCGATGAAGTTGGTGGAGGGAGCAGGTGCGCATCCGAGAGATTTACAACGCGGGGAGCGCGAGTTGTCATCCCGGGGGACCGGATTGAGGATTGAGGATTGAGGATTGAGGAAAGAGCCGGTACCGGATTGAGGATTGAGGATTGAGGAAAGAACCGGTACCGGATTGAGGATTGAGGATTGAGGAAAGAGCCGGCACCGGATTAAGGATTGAGAATTGAGGATTGAGAATTGAGGATTGAGAAACGGAGGTCGCCCCTTGCCGGTTCTTTCCTCAATCCTCAATCCTCAATCCTCAATCCCGTCCTCCTCCGGCCATCGACTCCAGTCGCACGGCCTGACCCTCGAGATTCTCGCGCGCTTTCTCCGGCATCTTCGGCGCGAGCTCGCGCAGGATCTTCGCCGCCTCGACCAGCTTGCCCGCCCTCGCCAGCGCATCCGCCCTCGGAATATCCGCGTCGAGTAAGCGCTGCCGCGCTTCGTTCGCGCGCGGTGTCGCGGCGAGGCGCGCGAAGAGCTGATCGGCGCGCGTGCGATCGCCGTCTTCGAGATAGATCGAGAACAGCGGCAGCGAGAACTCGAGCTGTTCGGGGGCGATCTCGTAGGTCTTCTCGAGGTATGAGCGCGCGGTCGTCGCATCGTTGGCAGCGAGGTAGGTGAGTCCGATGACGCCGGTGGCACGCGTTTCGAGCGTGCGGTCGTGATCGATCGCGGTCTGCGCTTCGACACGCGCGTCGACTTCGCGATCCCGAACGGCGAGCAGCAATTCCGCGTACGCGAGATGGATCGCTCCGCTCGTCGCTCCCGCTTCGAGCGCCGCGCGGAAATGCCGCTCCGCTTCCGCTTCGCGTCCCTGCACGCGCGAGAGCAGCTCGCCGAGCTCGTACAACAAGTCGGCGCGCGGAACCGGCTTCAGTGTGACTTCGAGCGGCGTGCCGTTGTGCATCAAGAGCGACGCCGCGGGCGAGCCGACGCGTCGAATCGCGATTTCGAGATCGCGCGGCGACATGTTGTAGCGCGCACGCAGCGCGTCGGTCGTGTCGATGCCGTGGTCGATGTCGCGCAGCATGGCGAAGAACGAGATCGCATCGCGCCGCATCAGCGTCGCGACAGCGGCCCAGCTCTGCGCGTAGTAGTCGAACGTCCACGCCGTCGAGTCGCTCGCGCCGATCGCGAACATCTGCTTCAGCGGAATGTGCAGGCGTCCGCGCAGGCGCGTGATGTGCTCGCGGATCGACATTCCGGCATTGCTGTAGTACTCGGCGAGTCCTTCTTCGACCCACAGCGGCAGCGCCTTCTCGCGGAAAAGAAGGTCGTGCACGACCTCGTGGCGCGGCGTGAGACTGCCGCCGCCGCGCGCGGTCGTGTCGATGAGGACGGTTGTGCCTTTCGGATGGCGCAGCGTGATGCCGCTCGCGTCGACGCGTCCGCCGCGGATCGTGTCGAAGTACGGCTGTACATTGCGCCGCTGCGCGAACAGAAACACGCGCGTGCGCTCGGCGGGCGCGTGGAAGTAATCGCTGGTGTTGGTGAGCAGCGTCGTGAGCTTCTCGAGATCGTGTGCGAGCGAGCGCGTGCCGTGCTCGCCGACCGCGCTGATGATCACGAAGTGCGGCGTGTCCGCGCGCAGCCATTCGATGTTCACCGGCGGGAAGGGAATCGGCCCGATGTGCATCGGGATGACGGGACGCCGCTCTTCGACGCCGGGATCGAGGAAGCCCGGAACGCGAAAGCCGCCGCCCGGCGGCGCGACGCGCGTGATCGGGCCGGCACCGCCGATACGTCCACCACCACTGCGCTGCGCCAGAAGTGGCGCGGCAGTGAGAAGAAGCACGGCCGCGGCGATGCGTTTCACTTTGTCCGAACCTTGTCGCGGAGGCGCTGCGCATCTCGTACCACCTGCGCGTCGGTCGCCACCCGGAGCAACTCGTCCAATACTTTGATTGCCTCCAGTTTGCGCCCGGAGTTCGCCATTGTCACGGCCCGGTTGTACATTTCGATGTGCCGGTTCACCGCGGCGGTCGCAGCGAGCTGTGCCGCCTGCTGTTCCAACTCTTTGCGCGCGAATCCTTCTTCGGTCTGCGCCGCGAGCTCGCGAACGATCGCCGCAGCTTCATCGAGCTTTCCTTCTCTCGCGAGCGCATTCGCGCGATCAGTCTCGAATCGCAGCTTCAGATTGCGCGCGGCGAAGACGACTTGCTTGTCGCGCGCGCGATCGAATGCGGCGGCGAAGAGCGCGTCTGCTTTCGCGCGATCGCCGGTGCGCAGGTAGAGATCGTAGAGGTGCAGTGCGGAATCCATGCGCGCGGGAGCGAGCTCGCGCACGCGCTCGAGATGCGGGATCGCCGGCGCGACGTCGGACTCGACGAGATAGCTCGCGCCGATGATCGCGTGTGCGCGCACGTCCTCGCCGCCGAGGTTGAGCGCGCGCTCTGCCATCGCGCGGGCCTTGCGGAACGAATCGAGGTCGGACGGCTTCGGCTCGTAGTACGACGCGAATGGACCGATCGCGTCTCGCAGCAGCGACTCCGAGTACGTGAGAAGCACATCGACATTCTCGGGATCGCTCGCCAGCGCCTCGTCGAATCGTCCGAGCGCGGCGAGCGACAGCGCATGACGCGGATTCGCGTCGAGCGCCGCGCGGTAGTGCCGCAGCGATTCTTCTCCCGCGCCGGCGACGTGAGAGAGGAATCGTCCGAGCTCGAACAGCAGCGTCGCGCGATCGAGCTCGACGATCGATGACGATGCCGTCTCCGCCGCCGATTCTGCGACGGCGATCTTGATCGTGCGGCCGCCACCCGCCTTGCGCACGGCGTTGCGCAGGTCGTCGATCGTTTTTGCGTAGTGCGTCGCGAGCGCGTCGGCGACGGAAGTGCCGCTCGCGACATCGCGCAGGAAGGGATCGAACTGCGCTGCGTCGAGATGCATCAGCCAGTCGACCGCCGCCCAGCTCTGGGCGTAAAACAGCGGCGACGTCGCCTCGGCCGACTCCGCCCGCACCGCAAACATCGCATCCAGCGACGCGGGCGGATTGCGGCGCAACAGCTCGATGTGCTGCGCGATCTCGCCGCCGGTCAGGATTACATCTTTTCGAATGCGCGCGCCGCCGAAGAACTCCGCGAGCCCTTCTTCGATCCAGAGCGGCGGCGTGATCGTGCGCTGCCGCAACAGGTCGTGCGTCAATTCGTGAAGGGACGTCCGCTCGACGTCGCGAGCTCCGGCATCGACGAACATCGTGCCGCCGCCCTCATGCCGCACGTACACGCCCTGCACCGGCGTGTTCTCGCGACCGATGAGCAGATCGAAGTAGGGCTGACTCTCGCGCCGCTTCGCGAACACGAACACCGTTGCCGGCGTGTTCACCGGCGCGTGCAGCGCCGAGGCGAGCGTCTCGAGGTCGCGCGCCATCGCGCGGGTGCGCTCTTCCGGAGCGCTGCTGATGATGTCGAAGCGCGGCGAGCGCAATCGCAGCCACACTTCGCCTTCGGCGGGGAAGGGAATCGGCTTTGCCGGCGTGCGCACTTTTCCGTCGCGCTTGATGCCGATCGGCACCGGCGGCGTGTAGACGTCCTGCGCGATCGCGGCCGTCGCGAAGATGAGGAGCGCGGGGAGGAACCGGTTCACCTACATGGTGAACTGGCCATCCTCGATCGTTTCTTTCAGGCGCGCCATGAACTGATCGGCGACCGCGCCGTCGACGAGGCGATGGTCGAACGTCAGCGCGAGGTAGCACATCGAGCGGATGGCGATGAAGTCGCCTTCGTCCGTCTCGACGACGACGGGACGCTTCTTCACTCCGCCGACGCCCAGGATCGCGACCTGAGGCTGATTGATGATCGGCGTGCCGAAGAGACTGCCGAAGATGCCGGGATTCGTGATCGTGAACGTGCCGCCCTGCACGTCGTCCGGCGTTAGCTTCTTCGCGCGCGCGCGATCGCCGAGGTCGTTCACGGCGCGGGCGATGCCGAGGATGTTCAACTCGTCGGCCTGTTTGAGGACGGGGACGATGAGGCCCCAGTCGAGCGCGACGGCGATGCCGATGTTCATCTCGCGGTGATAGACGATGCTGTTCTCGTCCATCGACGCGTTGAGCACGGGAAACTCGCGGAGTCCCGTGATCACGGCCTGCACGATGAAGGGGAGGTAGGTGAGCTTCACGCCGCGCTGCGCGTAATCGTCTTTGTGGCGGCGGCGGAGTTTGTCGACGTTGGTGAAGTCGACTTCGAAGACGGTCGTGACGTGCGCGGACGTGTGCTTCGACTCGATCATGTGCTGCGCGATGCGCTTGCGCATGACCGAGAGCGGCTCGATGCGGACGTTTTCACCGGCCGCAAATTGGGGACCACGCGGTTGCGCGGTCGCGCGGTCGCGCGGTTGCGCGGCGGGAGCCGCCGCGGCGGCCGCCGGTTTCGGCTGCTGCAAGAACTCGAGGATGTCAGTCTTCGTCACGCGTCCGGAGACGCCGGTGCCCTGCAGCTGCGAGATGTCGACGTTGTTTTCCTTCGCGATCTTGCGAACGAGCGGACTCGATTTCGTGCGCCGCCGCTCATCGAGCGAAGTAACCTCGGCCTCCGCCGGTTCCTGTGGAGCGGCGGCCGCTTCGGCCGCCGGCTTCTCCTGCGCCGCCGGCTTTTCTTGCGCTGCTGGTTTTGCGGGTTCGGGCTCCGGTTTCGCGGGCTCGGGTTTCGTTGGCGCGGGAGCCGGTGCCGCCGCAGGCGCAGCAGCAGCGGCTTCGCCTTCCGCAGCAATCCGAGCGACAACCGCGTTGACCGGAACGGTGTCGCCTTCCTTCGCGAGAATCTCCGTCACCGTTCCAGCCGCGGGCGAGGGGATCTCAGCATCGACTTTGTCGGTGGAGATCTCGAGCAGCGGCTCGTCACGCTCGACCTTGTCGCCGACTTTCTTCAACCAGCGCGACACGGTCCCCTCGGCGATCGACTCGCCCATCTGCGGCATCACGACATCAGTGGCCATGGCTTTTCTTTGCTCCGTCAGTAAGCAAGCAGCTCTCGCGCCGCTTGCAGCACGCGTGTTTTATCAGGAAGCGCCGCCGCTTCCAAAGGGGGGGAGTAGGGAGTGGGGACGTCGAGTGCGGCGATGCGTTTGATCGGCGCGTCGAGGTAGTCGAAGGCTTTCTCCGCGATGCGCGCGGCGAATTCCGCGCCGGCGCCGCCGGTGAGCGGGGCTTCGTGGAGGATGATCACGCGATTTGTTTTCGCGACCGACTCGAGGATCGCGTCTTCGTCGAAGGGGACGATCGAGCGCAGGTCGATGATCTCCGTCGACACGTTGTCTTTCGCCAATTCGTCGGCCGCATCATCGGCGACGTAGAGCATTGCGCCCCACGTGATGATCGTCAGGTCTTTTCCGCGACGGCGCACGTTCGCCTTGCCGATCGGAACGATGTAGTCGTCATCGGGAAGATTTTCTTTGATGCGGCGATAGAGATACTTGTGCTCGATGTAGAGCACCGGGTTGTCGTCGCGAATCGCGGCTTTGAGCAATCCCTTCGCGTCGTACGCGGTTCCGGGCGCGACGATCTTGAGTCCGGGACGATTGAGAAACATCGCCTCGGGATTGATCGAGTGATACGGACCGCCGTGCGTGCCGCCGCCGGCCGGTCCGCGCACGACGATCGGACACGCGCGGCCGAACAGGTAGCTGTTCATCGCCGCGAAGTTGACGAGGATGTCGTAGCCGCAGGTGATGAAGTCGAGGAACTGCATCTCGGCGATCGGGCGCATTCCCATCAGCGCCGCGCCCGACGCTGCGCCGATGATCGCGATCTCCGAGATCGGCGTGTCGATCACGCGCTCCGCTCCGAATTTGTCGAGGAGTCCGTAGCTCGTCTTGAACGCGCCGCCGTAAGCGCCGACGTCTTCTCCGATCAAGAACACGCGTTCGTCGCGCGCCATCTCCTCGGACATGGCCTGGGTGATGGCGTCGATGTAGGTCGTTTCAGGCATTGGTCAAAGTCACAAAGCAAAAAGCAGAAAGCAGAAATGGGCGTCGCGAGAGCGCGTCGGATCGAATGAAGGCCCCTCACCCGGCGCTTCGCGCCACCCTCTCCCCGCGTTGCGGGGCGAGGGGCAACACACGAAACTGCTGCCGAGTTGCCCTTCTCCCCGCTTGCGGGGAGAAGGTGGCCGAAGGCCGGATGAGGGGCTTTCTGCTTTCTGCCTTTTGCTTTCTGCTTTCATCCCCAGTATCCATCCTCAATGAACAACCCTTTCCCCGCATGCGCGGGATCGGGCATCGGTGAGCGGTCCGCTTCATCCGTTGCGTCGTCGACTTCTTTTTTCACGCGCTGTTGAATCGCGTCGAGCTGTTCGCGCGTGGCGACTCCGCGCTCGACGAGCAGGTTCTCGAATCGTACGACCGCGTCTTTCTCCGCCCACTCGGCGATCAGCTCTTTCGGTACGTAGGCCTGGTTGTCGTGCTCGGCGTGGCCTTTCATGCGGAACGTCATCACTTCGATGAGCGTGACGCCGCCGCCGCTCCTCGCGTTCTCGATCGCGCGCTTCGTCGTGTCGTACACCCCGAGCACGTCGTTGCCGTCGATCGTCACGCCCGCGCATCCGAACGCGTATGACTTGTCGGCGAGCGTGCGTGCGGCGGTCTGCTTCGACGTCGGCGTCGAGTAGGCGTAGCCGTTGTTCTCGACGATCACGACCATCGGCAGCTTCTGCACCGACGCGAAGTTCATTCCTTCCCAAAACGCGCCGGTCGATGAGCCGCCGTCGCCGATGAACGCCAGCGTCACGAGCTTGCGCTTCTGCATCCGCCCCGCGAGCGCGATGCCGGCCATGACCGGGATCATGTCGCCGAGCATCGAGATCTGTCCGATGAATCCGTCGCGCGCGGGATGTCCGAAGTGAATGTTCAATTCGCGTCCCCGCGTCGGACCGTCGCCTTTGGCCATGTACTGTTTGATGATGTCCGCCGGTTTCGCGCCGGCTACGAGAATCGCGCCGATGTTGCGGATCAGCGGCTGCACGACGTCGCCTTGCTTGTAATCGAGCGCGTACGCGGCCGCGACGGACTCGCCTTCCTGCCCGAGGGAGCGATAGAGGCCGCCGATGACCTTCGCCTGGCGGAAGAGCGCGACGAGGCGCTCTTCGAGCGTGCGCGTCAAACGAAGGTAGTAGTCGATGTCGAGGAGCTGTTCGTTCGAAAGCTCGCTCATTTCGACTCTTTCACGCGCGCTTTCTTGATGACGACCGGCTCCACCGGCTGATCGCCCGGATACGTTTGTCCGCTTACGATTTTGTCCACGACATCCATTCCGGACTGGACTTTGCCGAAGACGGTGTACTGCCCGTCGAGGCGGCCGACGTCGTCGACGCAGATGAAGAACTGGGACGTCGCACTGTTTGGATCGCTCGTGCGCGCCATCGACAGGATGCCGCGCGCGTGGTGGATGTCGTTGAACTCCGCATCGAGCGTCTTCGCCGATCCGCCGCGTCCCCACGAGCTGCGATCGTCGCTGCGCGTATTCGGGTCGCCGCCCTGAATCATGAAGCCGGGGATGACGCGATGGAAGTTCGTGCCGTCGTAGAAGCCGGAGCGCGCGAGCTCGATGAAGTTGCGGACGTGATTCGGCGCCTTGTCGGGAAAGAACTCGAGCGTGATCGTGCCCGCGGTCGTCTCGAGCTCGACCGTCATCTTCTGCATGCGCTCGACCGTCAGCGGCTTCGGCTTCGATTTGGCCGACTTGGTGGTCTTCGCCGCGGCAACCGGCAGCGTGACGAGAAGCGCGACGAGCAGCAGCTTAGATGTGGATCGCATGTCCGGCGACATCCTCCGCCGCTTCCATCAGCGCCTCGGAGAGGGTCGGGTGCGCATGGATCGTCTTCGCGATCGACTCGCTCGTCGCTTCCAGCTCCAGCGCCGCGCACGCCTCGACGATCAGCTCCGTCGCTTTCGGTCCGACGATGTGCACGCCGAGAAGCTCGTCGTACTTCGCGTCGACGACGTACTTCACAAGACCGGCGGCGTCGCCGACGATCTTTGCCTTCGAGTTCGCGGTGAACGGGAACTTGCCGACTTTCACGTCGTAGCCGCGCTCTTTCGCCTTGCGCTCCGTGAGACCGACCGACGCGACCTCGGGCTCGGTGTACGTCGCGTTCGGAACGTGGTCGTAGTTGATCGGCCGCACTTCTTTCCCCGCGATGTGCTCGACCGCGAGGATCCCCTCGGCCGACGCGCAGTGGGCGAGGGCGGGCGTGGGAACGATGTCGCCGATCGCGTAGATGCCGGGCTCCGCGGTGCGCATCAGCTCATCGACCTGCACGAAGCCGCGCTGATCGAGCTGCACTTTCGTGTTCTCGAGTCCGCAGTTCTCGGTGACGGGACGGCGTCCCGTCGCGGAGAGCACGAGTTCCGTCTCGATCGTCTGCTGTTTGCCTTTCGTTTCGACGTCCGACTTCACGCCGCTGTCGCTGACTTCGCAGGAGAGCACTTTCGCGTCGGTGTACGCGGTGATGCCTTTCTTCTTGAAGATGCGCGTGAACTCTTTCGAGATCTCGTCGTCTTCGATCGGCAGGAGCTGCGGCATCACTTCGACGATCGTGGTCTCGGTGCCGAAGCGCGAGAAGATCGACGCGAACTCGCATCCGACCGCGCCCGCGCCGATGACGAGCATCGATTTCGGGATCTGCTCGAGCCGGAGAATGTGATCGGAGTTGATGATGCGTTTGCCGTCGGACTTGATGTGCGGCAGGTCTTTCGGAACGGAGCCCATCGCCAGGATGATGTTCTTGGTGGAAAGCTTTTTTCCGTCGACGTCGACGGTGTTGCGGTCGATGACTTTTCCGAAGCCGGTCACGCGCTCGACTTTGTTTTTCTTGAAGAGAAACTCGATGCCTTTCGCGTTCGCATCGACGACGCCCTGCTTGCGCTTCTGCACGGCCGACCAGTCGATCGACACGTCGCCGACGGTGATGCCGAAGTCCTTCGCTTTCTGGATCTTCGTCCAGACGTCGGCGTTCTCGAGCAGCGACTTCGTCGGGATGCAGCCGCGGTGGAGACACGTGCCGCCGAGGAACGGATCACGCTCGATGACGGCAACCTTGAGCCCGAGCTGCCCGGCGCGAATCCCGGCGACATAGCCGCCCGGCCCGCTGCCGATGATGATGACGTCGTATTGTTGATCAGCCAAGGAAACCCTCCTAGATGGCGGATGGCAGACAGCAGATGGCAACATGGCACGAAGTCACTTCACTCCAAGCCGTCTGCCATCCGCCATCTGCCATCCGACCGGCGGCGCGCATTATATGCACATGCGATTTGCGATCTTGGCCGCGTTATTCCTCGCACTTCCTGCCTTCGCGCACCCGCCTGTGAGCGTCGTGTTCGACTCGCGCGGCAACGCGTATTACTCCGATCTCGAGCAGGTGTGGCAGGTGGCGCCGGGCGGCGCGAAGCGCGTGGCTGTGCCGAACGTGCACACGCACGAGTTGTACATGGACGCGCAGGACAATTTGTTCGGCGAGCATCTCTGGTATGAAGGCGAAGCGATCGACAAGTGGGGGTACTACGTGTGGCGCCGCGATGCGAATGGGCGCATCACAAAGGTGATCCGGAACCGCGAAGGGTTTCGCACGGACTACAGCTTCGTGCGCGACCGCGCGGGGAACATGTATTTCGCGAAAGAGAAAAGCGTGATTCGACGGACGCCGGTGGGACGCGATGAAGTGCTCGCGAGCAGCGGACTCCGAGAGATTCGATGGATGACGGTGACGCCGGAAGGAACGCTGTTCTTTCTCGATCAACACGATTTGATGCGCATCACACCCGACAAACGGATCACGCGCGTCGCGAAGAATCTCGCGCACGTCTCGCCGCTGCGGCCGTACGTCGAAACGCGTCACGCGGTGCAGGGAGTCTGGACGGATCGCGCGGGCAACGTGTATGTCGCGGATGCCGCGAACGCGCAGGTGAAGCGCGTGACGCCGAACGGCGTCGTGAGTGTCGTCTCCGAGTCGACGCCGCCGTGGTCGCCGAGCGGAGGCGGCGTCGATCGCAACGGCATGCTGTGGGTGCTGGAGTTTTCGCCTTTGAACCAGGTCCGTGTTCGCCGCGCCGGCGCGGTTCGTTAGACTCGGCGCCATGAAACGTCACGTTGCCACTGCCGTTCTGTTGTTGATCGTCGCGGTTCCGCTCTTCGCGAAGCATCGCGCCGTCTCTTCGCCGGGAAACAAGGCGGCGTGCAACTACGGCGTGCTCGATCCCGACGTCTTCGTCAACACCCTGACGATCGATGCAACGCACGTCTACTACATCGATGAATTCGACACGACCCTCTATCGCATTCCGAAAAGCGGAGGAGCGCGGCAGCAGCTCGCGCAGTTTCCGGAGGTGCTGGTCACGGCGATCGCGGTGGACGACGCGAACGTCTACGTCGCGACGATCGTCGGCGATTTCAGCGCGACGATTCCGCCCGGCGACATCTGGGCGATCCCGAAAGCCGGAGGCACGCCGCGCACGATCGCGTCCGGCGTCCTCTTCGTGACCCAGCTCGCGAGCGATGCGACGCATGTGTATTGGGTTTCGGTCGGTACGGTGAAGCTGGACGAAGAAGAGATCCTCTCCGACGGCAAGGTCGAGCGCGTGACGAAAGACGGATCGTCGCGACAGGTGCTGGCGAGCGGTCTGTCGACGCCGACGACGCTGTCGGTCGACGACGCAAACGTCTATTTCGGCGAGCGCGGAAGTGCGGTCGGAAATCCGAGCATCGGACTGCGCCGCGTCGCGAAGAGCGGCGGGACGACGACGTACTTGCTCGACGATCATCTGGTTGCGGACCTCGCGATCAGCGACAACGACCTGGTGTTCGTCGGCGCCTCGGCGACGGGGACGGCGGCGGCGGGACTGTTCCGTGTCGCGAGAACCGGCGGCGCCGTGCAGACGCTGGTCGAAGATGAAAACATCGACAGCCCGCCGCACATCGTCGCCGGGCAGGTCTACTACATCACGCTCCCGGACGAGTCCAGCGACGCGCTGATGCGCGTTCCGCTCGCCGGCGGCAACGCCGTTCTGTTGCGCGCGGCGAATGCGGTCGGCAACGACTTCGCAGTGGATGACTGCGGCACGTACATCGGAACGAACGAAGATGCGCTGGTGAAGGGGACGAGGTGAGGCGCAGGGGCGCATGGGCTCACGGGCTCATAGAGACGAACTTCTATGAGCCACTGAGCCTGTGAGCCTGTGAGCCTTGATCACTGCCCCGGTATGTACGACGCGTCGTTCGTCGACATGTCGATCTCCGACGCGGACGCCGTCACTTTGCCGGTTCCGCTGATCACTTTCACCGTCACGCGGCCGTTGTAGATCGCGTCGCCGAGGCCGAAGTCGCCGGCGGAGAATTGGCGGTATTCGTTGCCGGCGAGGTCGAACGTGAGCACGGGTGTGACGATCGAGTCGGGTTGAATGAGACTGACTTCGACTTTCGCGGAGTTGCCGGTCGTTTCGTTGAGCACGATGTAGGTGCGGAAGCGCGTCGAGTGCTCGACCTGCAGGATCTGCAGCGCGCGCTGGCCGGCGCCGATCGAGTCGGCGACGGTCACGCCGGGCACGAACTGTCCGTACGTTCCGTTCGTGGTCCTGTTGTACGTGCGCGCGCTGACGTCGAGCGGCGCGTTCGTCGGTGTCGTGATGACGATCGATCCGCCGGAGCCGTTCGGCAGATCGAAGAGGTTCTGCACGATGTCGTTGAGCACTTCGATCTCGCCGCCGTCGATCGTGACCTGCTTGCTCACGTTCGAGCCGGGATTCGCTTCCGCGTAGAACGTAATCGTCGCCGGAACGGAGGCCGTGCCGGAGTTGAAGACGCGCACGTCGCTGACCCAGTAGGCGAAGCCGAGGTCCTTGTGCGCGACGCCGGGAACGACGTAGCGATTCGTGTTCACGGCGCCCTTCTCGGTCGCCGACACCGCGTACGGATCATTCGTGAGGTTGTCGACCTCGGAGACGTACGCCGTCACTTTGCCGCTGCCGTTCACCTCGATCTCCACGCGTCCGTCCTGCAGATCGGTGATTCCGTTCGACGCGAGGAGAAGGCCGATCTGTTTGTGCTCGCTGGCCCTGAGCGAGATCGGGATCGTGCCTTTGAGAATGCTGCGCGTGTCGAAGACGCGCATCGTGAGATCGACAGGCTGTCCCGATGCTTCGACGAAGCCGAAGTTCGCGCGGAGCGCCTCCGACTGCGCGACCTGTTGCAGCGAGAGGATCTTTCCCGAGCCGAGGAACTTCGCGTACGGAGTGGCGGGGACGAATTGTCCGAACGTGCCGGTCGGCGTGAAGTTGTAGGTGCGGCTCGAGCCGAGCGTCATCAGTTGCTGCGCGGTCGATGTGATCGTGGAGAAGAGGCCGCTCGAGCTCGTCGTCGCGGTGGTGAGCGGACGCACTTCGAGCATGCCGAGGGCGCCGGCGGTATCGCCGAGTCCGAAGAGAGTCGAGAGGATGTCGTCGAGTGCGAGCGTCTGATTCGGCGCGATCTCGACCGTCGTCGTGCTGCCGGTCGTCGTGCCATCGGTGCCGGACGGCGTGTAGTTGATCTGATATTTCATCGGCGTCGCGCTGAGATTCGCAACGCGCACGTCGGACTCGAAAAACGAGCCGTTCTGTCCCGGCGCGTGTCCGACCGCGGCGAAGATCAACGAGTCGGGCGACGGTCCGCTCTTGCCGCTCGGCGTTACCGGCGTGACGAGGCTGACGTTGATCGGAATCGTGATGGTGGTCGTCGCATTCGACTGCAGCTTGCTGCCGTTCACGTCGCCGACCGCAACGCGGACCGATGCGGTGTTGCCGCCGATGCGCAGCGCGTTGCGATCGCTCGTGAGCGTGACGGTGGCTCCGGTCGTCGGCAGCGGACCGGACGACGGAGTCGCGTGGATCCACGGCTTGTCGAACGTGATCGAGAACGTTGCCGGCTGCGCGGCGCCGGGGATGAAGAGCGTCTGCGTGACGTTTTCGCTGCCGCCGATCTCGACGCTGGCGTTGTTCGTGTTCGGCGCGGCGATCGTGATCGTGACGAAGTCGGAGTACGGCCCGCTGGCGTCGTTGCAGTCGGAGAGGCCGCGCACGCGATAGAAGTACTGCGCGAAGCCGGTGGCGACGGTTTGCTTGTCGGCGAGCTCGTTGTCGGCGATGAGGAACGATGTCGCGTTCGCGAAGTCGCTCGCCGTCGAGCGCTGCAGCTCGTACGTCTTCACGTGCGCGAGCGACGTCCAGCGCACGATGTACGACGTGTTGGAGAGCGCGCGCGCGACGACGTGCGCCTTCGGCTTGCCCGGCGTGCCGCACGACGGTGCTTCGATGACGGTGAGCTCGCCGGCTGCCGACTGCAGCGATCCGCAGTTCGTGACGTCCGCGACGACGTACCAGTTGTACGCGCCGGGATCGAGTTGCACGCGCGTGCGCGTCGACTGCGTCGTCGCGACCGCGGCCGGCTCGTCGCCGTCCTTCCACGCGAAGACGTGATAGTTCGTCGCATTCGGCACCGCGGTCCACGCGAACGGAACGCCGAGGTCGGATTGTTCTTCGAGTCCGTTCGGGCTCAGGCCGATGGGCGGCGGAAGCGCGCACGCCTGCGGCAGATCGACGCTGAACGTGAACGGCTGCGAGACCGTGGCGCTGCATCCTTGATAGAGCGCGAGCACGGACCAGCGAATTTTTCCGGCAGGCACGCGGCGCAGGAGATGTGTGTCGGTCGTCTGGCCGATCGGCGTCGGCGAGCCGTCGTTCACCTGCACGACGAGCACGTACGTCGCGCCCGGCTGCTGCAATGCATTCCAGCGGAAGTCGACGTCGGCGGCGACGTGCTCCGCGCCGTTCGCCGGCGAGACGAGCGTGACCGGCGTCGTGTTGCAGTTCTGCGCGCGCGCGATCGTGATGGTCACGCGATCGGAGAACGTCGACGGGCATTGATCGATCGAGCGCTCGACGAACACTTGATACGTTCCCGGCGGGAGTCCGAGCGTCGGCTCGAACTCGGGCTCGGTCGAACTGCCGAGGAACACGACTTCGGCTTCCGCGTTCGTACGATCGATGACGGCAAAGAAGCGATACCGGGCCTGCCGTCCCGTCGTCGCAACCTCGGTCACGCGAAAGCGCAGTTTCGTGACTGTCGAGCCGTTGACCGGTTCCGCGAGTACGGGCTTGTCAGTGGGACAGCGCGGAACAGTCTCTTCGACGGTGAACGTCCCGATCGCCGATTTCACGGACGGGCAGTTCGCGTAGAGCGCCTCGACGTACCAGCTGTAGTTGCCGGGACCGAGCGAGACTTCGACCTGCGTGGCGTCGCGCGTGTCGCCGACGTTCTCGAATGGCTGTCCGTCGAGCGCGACGAAGACGCGATAGAGAATCACGCGCGACTGCGCGATCCAGGGAAGGACGACGGATTTTCTTCCGGTCGTCGAGTCGGTCTTCGGAGTGGGCGTGCCGAGTTGCGGCGCGGCGTTGTTGGCGCAGTCGTTCGCGGTCGGAACGGTGAACGTGCTTTCCGCGGAGAGGATCGCCGGGCAGTCGTCGCGCAGCGCTTCGACGCGGAACTTCACGGTGCCGGCTGGGACATTGACCGTCACGCTGGTGGTCGTCACTTTCGCGAGCAGTGCCGTCGCGGAGTTGTTCTGCGACGCCCAGATGCGATACGCGGTCGCGTTTTGAATCGCGCTCCACGAGATCGTGACCGGCGACTGCACGGTCGCGCCGTTTGCGGGCGACGTGATCGTCATGGTCTCGTTGAGACACTCGCGTTTGTTGATCGTGATCGTTCTGCGCGCGGACGTGACGTCGGGGCAGTTCGTATTTTTCTCGACGACGTACCACTGATACGTGCCGGGTGCGAGCGTCGAGACGGTGAGCGAGCTGGTCGTGCTCGTGCCGAGCTGCGACGTGCCGTTCGGACCGGAGACGAAGATGAGGAACGTTTTTCCGCTGGCGGTGGGCGAGCCCCACGTGAAGGTCACGGGCAGCGTTTGCGACGAGCCGTCAGGCGGTGAGAGGAGCGTGGGCGGCGTGTTCGTGCACGACGAGCTGATGACGGTGAAACTGCGCGACGCGGAATCGATCGGCGAACAACTGCCGCCGAAGTTCGCGCGCACGCGCCACATCCAGCTGCCGATCGGGAAGGTCGTCGCGTAAATGCGCCCCGTCAGATTGTCGACAAACGGCGTCCAGGTCTGTCCGCCGTCGGACGATCGATAGAGTCCGTAATTGCTCGCGCCGTCGACCGAGCCCCAGGAAAAAGTGATGGAGTCCTTGTCGCTGAACGTCGCACCGGCGACGGGAGTCGCGAGCGTCGCGGGCGTGTTCGGACAGCTCGTCGTGAACGAGAAGATGCTCGACACGAAACCGTTGCAGCCGCTCTTGGCCGCCTTCACAGCCCAGCTGACTTGATGTCCCGGACTCGTGGTGATGGTGCGCGACGTCGCGGTCGTGGTGGCGACGAGCGAGATCGGCGCGCCGTCGATCGATACATAGACTTCGTAGAAGCCGGCGTTCGGCACCGCGTTCCAGGTGAGGGTTGTGGCGCCGGGAGCGACGCTGCTGTTGTTCGGCGGAGAGGTGAGGGTGGGCGCGCTGCTCGGGCAGGCGATCATCGTGAACGTCATGCAGGACGAGGGCTTCACCGGACAGCCCACCACACCCTTTGCGACGACTTTCCATTCGTACGATGCCCCGTCCACGATCTCATTCGAGGGAGGGCTCCACTGGTTCGTCCCGAAAGGCTCGGTGCCGTGAAGATTCGCGCAGCCGTTGCCCTGCGGACCGAAGTAGATGTCGTAGTTGACGGTACCGTTGCTGGCCGGAGCGGTAGCAGCATTCCACTTCAACGTCACGCTGTTGCTGGCTTCGCGCGGAACATTCGCTGCGCCGTTGGCCGGATAGAACGGAGTGGGGCCTGCACTGGGACACGATTGCGCGTAAGCGCTGCCACTCAATGCCGCAATGGCAAACACGAACACTCCCGGAAGGAGCCGTTTCATTTCTTCTCCAATTGAGACTGCAGTTCGAACCCTTAGACGCAAATGTAGCGTGCGCGTTGACACCCGCGCGGTGACCCTGCTCACTTATTGGTAGAAATCGTCAGAAGGGCGGGCCGGTCCTATCTGTCCTATTGGTCCTATCTGTCCTATTCGTCCTATAAGACAGATAGGACAAATAGGACAGATAGGACGAATAGGACCGCGCTCTACCGGTACTTGTTTCCGCCCGTGTTGAACACCACCACGAGCTCGCCGTCTTTGATGTCGCCGCGCGCTTGCAGCTCGCGCAACGCGAGCCATGCGGCTCCCGTCTCCGGCCCGGCGTCGATTCCTTCGCGCTTGCGAATCTCCGCGGCTGCGCCTTCGATCTGCGCTTCGTCGACGGCGATCGCGCCGCCGCCCGATTCGCGCAGGGCGGCGAGCATCAATCGGTCGCCGACCGCGCGCGGCACGCGCAGTCCCCACGCGCTCGTCTCGGGCGACTCCCACTCCGGCGCCGTCTCGAGCTGCTGCGCGAACGCGCGCACGATCGGCGCACAGCCGCTCGACTGCACGCTCCACATCCGCGGGCGAAACGAGTCGATCCAGCCGAGGCGCTGCATCTCGTCGAAGGCCTTCCACATGCCGATGAGGCCTGTGCCGCCGCCGGTGGGATAAAGAATCACGTCGGGCAAGCGATCGAGATCGGCGAGGAGCTCGTAGCCCATGATCTTCTTTCCCTCGACGCGATACGGCTCTTTCAATGTCGAAAGATCGAAGCCGCCGTGCTCGGCGATCGACTGCTGCACGCGCTTCGCTGCATCCGTGATCACGCCGGCGACGAGCTCGACCTCCGCGCCGTAGCCTTCGCATTCGTCGATGATCGACTGAGGTGTGTCGCGCGGCATTGCGACGAACACCGGCAGCCCGGCGCGCGCGCCGTATGCGGAAAGCGCGGCGCCGGCGTTGCCCGCGGTGGGAGCCGCGAGGCGCTTCGCGCCGAGCTTCTTCGCCATCGTCACGGCGGCGGCCATGCCCCGCGACTTGAACGAGCGCGTCGGATTCTTCGACTCGTCTTTGATGAAGACGTTGGCCTGTTCGCGCGAAGGGAGGAGGGGAGTGAGCCCTTCGCCCAACGTGACGATGTCCTGCTCGTCATCGACGGGCAGGACATCGAGATAACGCCACATGTTCGAGTGGTGCGGGCCTCCGGCCCGCCCTTCCAACGCGCGCCGGAGGCGCGCACCACTCGCTGCGTCCAGATCGTAGTGCACAAGAATCGGAGCACTACAGTTCGGACAGAGATTGAAGAGCGCGTCGATCGGAGAGCGCCAATCGCAGCGGGAACAGGTGAGGGACTTCAAATTACTGCTTCTTCGCCTCGTCGAGCTTCTTCTCCAGCTCCTGCATGCTCTTCTGCGCTTCGCCCGGCTTGTCTTCGTACTTCGACAGCTCGTGCGCGTAGGCGCTCATCGCGGACTCGTACTTCGAGAGCAGCTGGCGGTTGTAGTCGAGCGCCGGATCGGTGCTCGCCGGCGCCTGAATTTCCTGGCGCGACTTGTCGTAGCCGGCGAGGATCTCGCCATACATCTTCTTGGTCTGCTCGTCTTTCGCTTCGTCGTAGGCTTTCTTCGCGTCGCCGTAGGCCTTGTCGACGTTCGTCTTCATCGCCTCGCTGAACTTCTGCGCCATCGCGCTCGTGCTGACGGCGAGGATCTGGGTTTTGACCCAGAGGTACTCCTGCGTGTTGTAGCCGAGGTCTTTGGCGGCGCGGATGTCGGCCGTCATGAAGTCGGCGGCCGAGCCGATCGCCTTCATGCCCTGCAGCATTCCGGCGAGCGAGTTCTTCGACTTGTCGGCGTCGGCGGTGTGCTGCTTCATCTCTTCTTTCGCTACTTGAGCAATCGCTTTCTCGCGATCGCGAACCTTGAGATACATCTGGACCTGCGAGTCCTTGAGACGTCCGTCCGCCGGCGGCGTGTAGGAGTCGTTGGCGACCTGCTTCATCAGATCGGTCGTGCCGCTTTTGGCGAGATCCTTCGAGATCGACGCCTTGTCGGCCAGCTCTTTTACTTTGCATCCGGCGAGAGCGAGAACGAGACAAACCACGAGAGAGAGGGAACGACGCATGGACAGTTTTTCCTCCGGCTAATTTTGTAACTGCGCGCTCACTCGCGCGCGCAAATCATCGAGCTCACGAAGAATTAATTCCAACGCATTTTGCTTGTCGTTCAATTTCTCGTGCAGCGCGGCGACCTGAGCTTCGAGCTCAACCATGCGATCGGCTAGGCGATCGGATAGGCGATCGGTGGACGGAGCGGTAGGCTCATCCATGACGGCGACCGCAACGGGCTCTTCCGCGGGAACGAGCTCGTCCTGACCGAGCTCTTCGATTTCTTCGATCGGGATCGCGACGTTGCCGGAGATCGTCGCCGGCCGCTCGCGTCCTTCCGCGAGCAATTGTTCGAGCGACACTTCTTCCGCGCGATCGTAGTCCGCTTCGACAGGCGCTTCTTCCGCGAACGGAACGGACTCGGCGAACGGATTCGGCGCTTCCGCGAGCTCAGGCTCCGGCTCGGGCTCCGGCGCTTTCACTTCGACTCTCGCCGGCTGCAGCGGCGCGGACCTGCGCGGTGACGGCGCATCGCCTTTTAGTTTCAACTTCGTGAAGAGATGTTTGGCCGTGATCTTCGAGACCAGCTTGAAGGTCTCCATCACGCCCTCTCCCTGCAGCGCCGACGCCTCCGTGTACGGAAAGCCGTCGAACCCGAGCTTCTCCTGCAGCTCCTCCACCGGAACCGCGTTCGGGAGATCGCGCTTGTTGTACTGAATCACGATCGGCGTGTCGTTCGGATCGATCTGGTTCTGCTCGAGGTTGTCCATCAGGTTCGCGAAACTGTCGCGATTCGACTCGACCATCGTCGGCTGCGAGTCACACACGAACACGACCGAGTCCGCGCCCTTGAGCACGAGCTTCCGCGTCTCGTTGTAGAAGACCTGGCCCGGAACCGTGTACAGCTGAATCTTCAGATTGAAGGGACCGACCTTGCCGATGTCGACGGGCAGGAGATCGAAGAACAGCGTGCGATCCGTCTTCGTCGCCAGCGACAGCATCTTGCCCTTCGACGCCGGATCGAGCTTGTCGAATATGACCATCAGGTTGGTCGTCTTGCCGCAGAGACCGGGCCCGTAATAGACGATCTTGGCCGTCATCTCGCGCGTGGCGTGATTGAACAGAACCATGAGGAATCGAGAGTATCGCACAGGAGCGCTGCGCCGTTTGCGGGCTGCGCCTGATGGCGATCCGTGGATGGCGGATGGCAGATGGCGGATGGCGGATGGCGAAAGCAAACCTCGCTCATGTGCCATCAGCGCAGCCGCCATCTGCCATCTGCCATCCGCCATCAGCGCATCTGCCATCTGCCATCCGCCATCGATAGAATGCCGCCGTGTCCGACCAGCCCGTCGCCATTCCGATTACCGACACGCTCGACTTGCATCCGTTTCAACCGTCCGAGGTCAAAGACGTCGCGCGCGAATACCTCAGCGAGGCGCATGCGCGCGGGTTGCGGCAGGTGCGGCTGATTCACGGCCGCGGCATCGGCGTGCAGCGCGAGCGAATTCGCGCGCTGCTCGAAACGTTGGACTTCGTCGAGGCGTATCACGATGCCGACGGGTCGGGCGGCGGGTGGGGATCGACGGTAGTGCTGTTGGCGTCGAATTCGCTGAATCAGGAGTGACATGTCCACGCTTTTCGAAGAACTGAGCCGCGTCGCAACGTACGACTACACGGAAGAAGAAGTGCGTGAGTTCGAGGCGCTGCACGAAGAGATCCGCGCGCTGAAAAAAGAGCGCAACGCTCTGATCGTGGCGCACAACTATTACCGCCCGGAGATTCTCAAAGTCGCGGACTTCGTCGGCGACTCGCTCGAGCTCGCGCTGATGGCGTCGAAAGTCAAAGACGCCGACGTCATCGAATTCTGCGGCGTCAACTTCATGGCCGAGACGGCGAAGATCGTCAATCCGACCAAAACCGTGCTCCTGCCGAATCTGATGGCCGGCTGTCAGCTCGCCGACTCCGCACCCGCCGAAGATCTGGCCGCGAAAATCGAAGAGCTCAAACCGCAATATCCCGACCTCGCCGTCGTCAGCTACGTCAACACGACTGCGGCGGTGAAGGCACTCTCCGACATCATCGTGACGTCGGCGAACGCCGCGAAAGTCGTGCGCACGCTGCCGAGCAACAACATCCTCTTCGTCCCCGACAAAAACCTCGCGCATCACGTCGCGGAGCAAGTGCCCGACAAAAACATCATCCCGTGGGACGGCTTCTGCTACGTCCACCAGCAAATCACGCCGGAGGAGATCGCGCGCATCCGCAAAGCCGACCCCGAGCTCGAGATCCTCGTCCACCCCGAATGCCGCCCCGACGTCGCGAAGCTCGCCGACGCCGTCCTCTCCACCTCGGGTATGGTCCGCTGGGCAAAAGAGCGCCCCGCCTCCCGATTCCTCATCGTCACCGAATGCGGCCTGTCCGATCGATTGGCGATGGAAGTGCCCGATAAGACCTTCCTCAAAGGCTGCAAACTCTGCGCGTTCATGAAAGTGACGACCCTCGAAGACGTCCGCGACTCGCTGCTGTACATGCGCTACGAGATGGACGTGCCGGAAGACGTTCGCGTGCCGGCGGAGCGGGCGCTGCGGAGAATGTTCGAGGCGACGGGCACGTAAATGGAGAAGAAGGTCGTCATCATCGCCGGTCCAAATGGCGCCGGGAAGACGACCTTCGCGCGCGAGTTCCTGCCAAACGAGGCGGAGGTTCCGATCTTCGTCAATGCAGATTGGATCGCCGCATACCTTTCACCGGACGATCCCAGCGCTGCAGCAATTCGCGCGGGTCGGATGCTGCTGCAGGAGCTTGATCAGCATGCACGCGCAGGTCGCAGCTTCGCGTTCGAGACGACGTTGTCGGGATTGACGTATCTGCGCCGGATCGATGCGTGGCGGGCGGCGGGGTACGAAGTGAAATTGATTTTTCTTGCGCTCACTTCACCAGAGGAAGCGATCGAGCGTGTGGCGATGCGCGTGCAACAGGGAGGACATGACATTCCGGAAGATGTGATTCGGCGGCGCTTCGCGGGCGGTCTTCGGAATTTTCTGAAGGTCTATCGCGATCGGGTAGATCATTGGCAGTGGTTCGATAACAGCGGGGCGCCGCCTCGGCTCCTCGAAGAGCGTACGAATCCATGAACGAACTCGAATCCAAGCTCGAGGACAAGGACATGCAAGGTGCTCCCCGCGCCCTTCTGCGCGCCGCGCGCCGTGCGCGCGAGATCGCGCGCGCGACGAACACGCCGCTTGTGATCGTGCGTGACGGCGTGCTCGTGAAGGAGTGGGTTACAGATCTCGAGCCAGTCGAGGAGCCGGATTCGGACTGACCGCCGTCACTTCACCGCCACGTCATCCACGTCGAACGAAAAGTCTCCCGGCTGCGGGCCGCCGCAGAAGAGCACTGCCATCACATCATGCGCGTCAATGCCGTTGAATGAGGACCACGGCATCGCGTAGGCGCTCCACTCGGTTCCCGCAACGAATGTGCGCATGAGCGGGAACATGCCTTTGCTTTGCGCGAAGACGAGGACGCGATACGTGCCGCCGCCGTCGCCGCGCGCGCGGAAGCGCAGTTCTTTCGTGCTCGAGAGGTTCGCCGGCGCCATCGGTGTCGCGCCGGGCGACCACATCGCGCCGGCCCAGGCGTAGGGAATCGCGTTCGAGATCATTCCGGTGACGTGCAGCGCGCCGGACGCGACTTCGATGTTGCCGGTCGACTTGCCGTTGGCGATCGAGTCGGTGGAGACGATCCAGTCGGTGCCGAACGTCGCCGTCGGTGTGCCGTGCTCGAAATCGGAGATGAGGCCGCTGCCGACGTCGATCGGGGCTGATCCCTTCGGCACAGTCGCGAGTGACTTCGCAAACGCGGCGCGGTCGGCGCGCACGCCGCCCTTCCACACACCTTCGATTGCATGGATCGCGGTGATGTCGGTCGTCGGATCGCCGTTCACGAGCAGAAGGTCGGCGCGCAGTCCTTTCTCGATGCGGCCGCGATCGGCGAGGCGGAACGATTTCGCCGGAACGCTCGTCGCCGCGGCGAGCGCTTCGCTGGGCGTAAGGCCAGACTCGACGAGCAGTTCCAGCTCGCGATGCATCGCCGCGCCGTGTGCGGTGCCGGGATTCGGCGCGTCGGTGCCGGCCAGGATCGGAACGCCTGCGGCTTTCAGCCGCCGCACCGTTTCTTTCGCGACGCTGAAATCGCGCACCGGCGAATTCGGACGGATCGGAAACGCCTGTTCGAGCGATGCGCGTGCGGACGCGGAGAGGTACGGCGCGAGCCGCGCGTCCTTCAACACTTCGCCCGCGCCCGGCGTGCCGGTGATGCTTCGCAGTACGACGAGCGTCGGGATGATGAATGCGTGATGCGACTTCACGTCCGATGCGAAATCAGCCGCGGGCAGTTTGTCGGCGAAGAGATGCACGAGTGCATCCGCGCCCGCGTCGATCGCGGCGCGCGCGTCGTCCGCGGAGCCGATGTGCACGACCGCCAGCTTGCCGCGTTTGTGCGCCGCGGCGATGACCGCGCGCATCGTTTCGTTGCTCAGCGTCGGCCACTGGATGCCGTACGGTTTGCCGTCATCGAGGACCAGCTTGATCCAATCCGATCCCTCGGCGATGCGTGCGTCGACGAACGCCTGCGCTTCGTCCGGAGACGTGATCGTGGGGATCGTGAAACCGTACTCCGTGCCGTGTCCGCCCGGAGCGGTCACGAGGATCGATGCCGAGAAGAGATCCGCGCGGCCCGCGACATTGCCCGCTTTCTGTTCGTCGCGCATCTTCTGCGCCGCCTTCGGCTCGCCGAACATCTCCAGCTCCGTCGTCACGCCGAACATCAGCGCGTCGCGCAGCACGTCGCCGTACGCATGCGTGTGCGCGTCGATCAGTCCCGGCAGCAGCGTCTTTCCCTCCGCGTCGATGACCTCCGCGCCTTCCGGCGCAGGCAGTTTGCGCCCGACACTTTCGATCCTGCCATTGCGCACGAGGACGTCGGTGTTACCGAGAACGCGAACGCCGTCGAACACGCGCGCGCCGCGGAACAGAACATCGCCGCCGTACAGCGGAGCGGCGAGAAGGAAGAACAGAGCGAGAAGCTTTCGCATGCGAACAAGATGATGTCACGAGCCGCGCGGCGGCACTGGTGTTCGTCAGGCGCACGATCTGACGTTCGTCATGTACGATCGCGATCGATGCGAATCGACATTGCGAATACCGACGTCGACATCGCGGCCTGCTATCAAGTGCTGCATCAGCTGCGGCCGAAGCTCAACGAGTCGACGTTCGTCGACGACGTGCGCCGGCTGCAGGAGGGCGGCTACTTCCTCGCATCGCTGCGCGATGACGACGTCGTCGTTCGCTGCGTCGCGGGATATCGCTACTACGAGATGTTCGCGACCGGCGTGACGCTGTACGTCGATGACCTCGTGAGCGATGCCACGCATCGATCGTCCGGCTACGGCAAAGCGATGCTCGACTGGCTGATCGCCGAATCCGTTCGCAACGGCTGCAATTTCCTCACGCTCGATTCAGGACTGAAGCGACTCGACGCGCATCGCTTCTATCGCAAGCACGGACTGCAGGACATGGCGCTGCACTTCGCGATTCCGGTGGATGGCGGGCCGATGTGGACGAGCGAGTAGAGGCTCAGAGGCTCATGGGCGCAGAGGCTCATAGGGTTTCTGTGCGCCTGTGAGCCTATGCGCCTCTGAGCCTCCTCACTTGCACATCAACTGATACACCCCGATCACATCGTCCCGCACATCATCCAGGTCGGCTTTGATTCCCGCGAGGATCTGCTGGAACTCGGGGTCGGCCTGCAGCGACTGCAGCCAGGGGTGTTTGATGAGCGCGTACCAGGAGTGGTTGCCGAGGTCGGCGGCTTTGTGGAGCCACTGGATGGCGAGGTTGCGGTCGCCGAGTTTGGCGTAGACGAGGGCGACGCGGAGGGCGGCCCAGTGGTTGCGGTTCGCATCCTTTTCGAAGGTCCTGACCGCGGCTTCGGCGGCTGCGCGGTCACCGCGTGCGGCGGCGGCTAACGCCTTGAGGCTCTTGCCGAGGTAGTGATTGGGATTGATGGAGAGCGCGGCGCGCGCTTCGGTTTCGGCGGCCGCGCCGTCGCCGCGGAGGATGAAGGCCATGCCGCGGATGTCGTGTCCGGCGAGCGCGGTGTCGCGTGAGGCGAGTGCGACTTCCGCGTTTTTCAACGCGCCCTCGGGATCATTGGCGTTGATGTTCCAGTAGCCGCGCGTGACGGCTTCGTTGGAATTCGGATCGATGAGGATCAAACGATTGCCGACGCATTGCGACTGTGGGATGTCACCGAGTGAAATGAAGTACGTCGTCACGGAGTGCAGCGCCTGGGTGTCGGTCTGTTCGAGGCGCAGCGCGGCGAGGACTTCGCGCACGGACTCGCGGAAGCGTTGCGGGTCGCGCACGAACACGCGTCCGAGGGCGAGGTGCGCTTCCGGCAGATTCGGATCGATGCGCACGGCCTGGCGCGCGTACCACTCCGCTTTCTCCGCGTCCGCCGGTGTGGCGAGACTGCGCGCCATGCCGAGGGACGTCGTCGTCGCGAGATCGGCATACGCGGCCGCGAAATTCGGATCGAGTGCGATCGCGCGCTTGAGCGCCGACACCTGCTCCTCGTAGTGCTCGGGGAGGAAACTCCCGTTGAGCGCGCGCGCCTTCAGATACTCCTCGTACGCCTTCGGGTTCTTCGAGCGCGGCTGCGAGCGCGCGAGGGGCTGATCGTGCAGTCCGATGTGTTCGTTGAGTCCACTCACCGTGCGATCGGACACTTCATCGATCAGCTTCAGGAGATTGTTGCGCTTTCCATCGACTTGATCGGACCACACGCTGAATCCCGTCCGCGCGTCGGTCAGTTGCAACGTCACGCGCACGAGATCGCCGGCCGCCAGAAAGTTTCCTTCGAGCACTCCGTCGACTTTCAACTTCTCGCTCGCCGCTTTCGCGTCGATCTTTTCGCCCTGAAACGCCACGATCGCCGATGTCGGGCGAACTTGCAGCGACGGAATCTGCTGCAGCTTCGTCACGAGCGCGTCCGCCAGGCCGACCGACAAAAATTGATCGTGTGTGTTGTTCGCGAGGTTGCGCAGCGGCAGTACGGCCATCGATCGGATCGGCGGCAGCGGCGCGTCGGCCGGCTTCGCCTGCGTTCCGGTGTTGTCGCGTTGCACGAGATAGATCGCGACGATGACGAGAAGCGCCGCGGCGATCGTCACGATCGTGCGCATGCGGCGGGGCTTGTGAATCGTCCGTCCGAGGCTCGTCTTCGAGGTCGGCGTCAGCGTCATGCGCACGGTCGGCGTGTCGATCTCGTCGAGATCGCCGAGCAGCTCGCGCGCGGTTTGATAGCGATCGTCCGGACTCTTCTGCAGCAGTGTCGAGATGATCTTCGACGCCGCCGCCGGAAACGCGGGATCGATCGGGACGAACGGCTCCGGCTCGCCCGCGCGAATTTTGTCGAGCACCATCAGCGGCTGCTCGGCGTTGAACGGCAAGTGCCCCGAGGCCATGTGATAGAGCACGACGCCGAGCGAGAAGAGATCGCTGCGCGCGTCGGCGTTCACGCCGCGCGCCTGTTCGGGGGAGATGAAGTGCAGCGTGCCGAAGAAGTGGCCGGCCGTGGACTCCATGCTGCGATCGGCGTGATCGCCGATCGCGCTCGGCAGCGCCTTGGCGAGACCGAAGTCGAGAATCTTCACGAGTCCCGTCGGCTCGATGATGATGTTCGCGCTCTTGATGTCGCGGTGAACGATTCCCTGTTCGTGCGCCGCCGCGAGTCCGGCGGCGAGCTGTCTTGCGATCGACAAGAACTCCGCGGCATCAAGCGCACGCCGCCGGATGCGCTGCGAGAGCGTCTCGCCCTCGCAATACTCCATGACGATGAACGGCTGCCCTTCCTCGGTCTCATCGACCTCGTAGATCGTCGCGACGTTCTGATGCCGGATCGATGCGGCTGAGCGCGCCTCGCGCATGAATCGCGCGCGGCGGTCGTCGTAAGCCAAGTCGCTGGCGTTGAGGACTTTGAGCGCCACGTGGCGTCCGAGGCGGAGATCGCGCGCCAAATAAACCGTTCCCATGCCCCCTTTGCCGAGGACGCGAACGGTCTCGAAGCCTTCGAAGTTCTTCTCAGGAGTTGACATATCGGCGCGAAAAAAACCGGCGCATTCTACATGACTCAGCTGTGGTCAACTTTCTGACCCCCACCCTGCAAAAGTGGGTTATATTCTCACCCCTACGACCATGGACGCGCCCAAAGCTGTGCCGGAAATCTCTCTTCCGCCCAGATATCAGACTCGCGCCACCTTGAAGAAGACGGCCGAGACTTGCGTGTATCGCGTTTTCGACGTCGCCGATCGACGCGAAGAAGCGATCAAAATCCTCTGTCACGAGATCAGCGATCCGCAACAGATCCTCCGATTCAAAACGGAATTCTCCACGCTCGCCTCGCTCGAACATGCCAGCGTAATCAAGGTTTACGACTTCGGTGTCCTGAATGATCGCTATCCGTATTTCACGATGGAGTGGATCGCAGGAAAGAAGATCACCGATTTCTTCGACGGACAGAACTGGGACGCGCTGTACGACGTGATCCTGCAGATCGCGTCGGGACTGCATCACATCCATCACCTCGGCATCATTCATCTCGATCTCAAACCGTCGAACATCCTCGTCGGCGACGACGGCAACGCGAAGATCATGGACTTCGGCGTCGCGATCGAAAGCCGGCAGGTGTTCGATCGCCAGATTCGCGGAACGCTGCAGTACATGGCGCCCGAGGTGCTGAAGCAGGACCGCGTCGACTCGCGCGCGGATTTGTACGCGCTCGGCATGACGCTGTACGAGACGGTGACGGGCGCGCTGCCGGGCTACGGCAAAGCGCCGATCGACGTCATCCGCATGCATCTCAACGAGGAGATCCGCCGCCCGTCGGCGATCAATCCGCGCGTGCCGGAGAAACTCGAACAGATCATCGTCAAGCTGCTCGAGAAAGATCCGCGTCATCGATTTCCATCGGCCGCATCGCTATTGCAGGCGGTTGCGGAAGCGGCGGGAACGAAAGCGCCGCGCGCGGAACTGCTGGTCGGACGCGGCGAGTTGTACGCGGCGCCGCTCATCGGCCGCAAACAGGAAGTGAATCAATTGATGCAGCTCGTCGCCGAGGCGCGCGAGGGACGCGGCAACGGCGTGATCCTCGCGGGCGCGGAGGGAATGGGGAAGAGCCGCATCGTGCGCGACGTCACGCTGCGCGCGCAGGTGGACGGCGCGCGTGTGTTCTGGGGACGCTGCCCGACCAATCGCAAAACAATCTACGCGCCGTTCTTCGAAATCTTCGAGCAGATGGTGCTTGCGGTGAATCCGGAGGCGGACGTCGGCGAAGAGATTCGTTTGATTCTGCGGCCGGTCGTCGCGTCCGCGGGACCGGAAGCCAGCGCGCCGAAACACGGACAGAAGTTCCGCCTCTACAACCGCATCGTGCAATCGATGCAGGACATGTACGGCTACCTTTCGGTCGGCGGCGAGAGCGGCGGCTCACCGCTGATGCTCGTCATCGACGATTTGCAATGGGCCGATCCGTCGACCGCGGAACTGTTCTCGTTCCTCGTCGGCGAAGCCAAGAGCAATCGCCTGCTCGTCATCGGCACGCTCACGCTGGAGACGCACGGCGAGGCGGCGATCGAGTCGCAGTCGCCCAGTTTCGCGTTCTGGGAACAGCGCGCGAAGGAATCGAGCTTCGCGCTGATCCGCGTCGAGACGTTGTCGGAGCCGCTCGTGCGCGAGCACGTGCAGTCGCTCCTCGGCGACGCGAACGTGTCCGACGAACTGGTTCGCTGGATGTTGTGGGAGTCGGCAGGCTCGCCGCTCAACATCCGCCGCATCATCGACTACCTCATCGCGCACGATTACCTGCAGTGGAAGCCGGAAGGTTGGATCGCGGACATGGAGCGCATCCGCGCGCTGCGCATTCCGGGCGGCGTGTCATCGATCCTGATGGAGAAGGTCGAGTCGCTCGCGGCGCATCCGCGCGCGATGTTCGAGATCGCGTCGGTGATGGGCGAGACGATGGACCTCGAGCTGCTGACGAAGGTCTCGGATCTGACACCCGAGGAAACGTTCGCGGCGGTGCGCGAGCTCGTGCGGCAGGCCGTCGCCGATGAGTCGAGCGACGGCGCGACGATCATGTTCCCGCAGATTCATCTGCGCGACTCGGTGTACAGCGCGATGCCGGAGCGGCGGCGGATGGAATTGCATCAGCGCATCGCCGGAGCGCTCGAGCCGCTCGCCGTGAACGGATCGTTCCAGGTGATCGGACAGGTGGCGTATCACTTCGCGCGCGCGAATGACATCGAGCGCGGCACGCGCTACTCGATCGAGGCGGGCGATCTCGCGACGCGCACGCTCGCGCACGAAGAGGCGACGGAGTTCTATCGCGTCGCGCTGGAGATGATGGACCTCGGCGGCGTCGAAGAAGCACGCAAAGCCGAGGTGCGCGAGAAACTGGCGGACGCGTACTACCGGCGCGACGACTATCGCAGCGCGATTCACGCGTACCAGTTTTTGCTGAAGAGCATTCAGAGCCGCAGGCCGGACGACGATGCCAACGTCGAAGCCGCGCGCGTGATGAAGAAGATCGGCAAGGTGCTCGATCGCCGCGGCGACCAGGACGCGGCGATGACGTACTACCAGGGCGCGCTCGCGATTTACGAGCGCCTCGGACATACGGTCGATGTCGCCGAGATGCTGAATCGCATGGCCTGGCTCTATCGCATGCGCGACGACCTCGCGACCGCGCGCGAAACCGCGGAACGCGCGGGCGCGCTGCTCGACGCGATGGAACCGACCGTCGTGCAGGGCTACGTCAAGAACATCCTCGGCCTCATCGAATATGCGGGCGGCAACTGGCAGCACTCACGCGAGTTTCTGGCGGAAGCGGTGGCGATCGGCGAGAGATTGAAGTCGGAACATCTCTGCAAAGTCGCGTTGACGAATCTCGCGAATACGCTGTGGAAACTCGGTGACTGGGATACCGCGCTGCGTTACTTCCGAAAAAATCTCGACATGTCGGAAGCGGAAGGCGATCTGTGGGACCTCGTCACCGCGTACAACAACGTCGGCGTCGTCGAGTACGGGCGCGGCAACTTCCACGCGGCGGCCGAATACTTCGAGAAGAGCGTGCGCATCGACGAGAAGATCGGTGCGGTCGAGCACGAAGCGCTCGCGCGCGAGAACCTCGCGGACGCGCTGGAGATGCTCGGGCGCTGGAACGAGGCGCACGCGCAATTTCAAAAGTGTCTGAGTCTCGAAGGATTCGATGAGACGCGCGCGTCTCGATTGTCGGTATACGTGCCGCTGGCGCGGCTCACGAAGAAGCGCGGCGACATCGCGCGTGCGCTCGAGTACGGACAGAAAGCGCTCGCCGCGGGTGAGCGTGCACGCGACGAAGACTTGATCGCGGAAGCGGCGTACGTGCTCGCGGCGATCGAAGACGAGCGCGGAAACGCGGACGAGTCGGCGAAATGGCTCGAGCGATCGATGTCGATCTTCGAGGCGAATCAGACGCTGCACGGACTCGCGCGCGCGCATACGGCGGCGGCGTGTCAGGTGCTGGCGAAAGGCGATCTCGACGCGGCGGTGCAGCACACGGAGATAGCCGACAAGTACGGACGGCAACTCGGCGATCGCTTCCAGCTCGCCAAAAATGACTGGGCGTGGGGAAAGATCCACACCGCGCGCGGTGAACGCGAAGCGGCCGTGGCGAAGTTCGATTCCGCGCGCGCCGCGTTCGAAGAGCTCGACACACCGTACGAACTGGCGCGTCTGCATTTCGACATCGGCGTGCTGCGCGAAGAGCCGGAAGAAGCGACGCAGTGGATCCGCAGCGCGATCCGCATCTTCGAGCGCCTCGACGCCTCACTCGACCTGGAGCGAGCGCGCGGCGCGCTGTTCCGCATCCGTCCCGCCGGCAAAGCGCCCGACCAAGGCGTCGTCGGTTTGTACGAAATCGTAAAAATCATCAACTCCACGCTCGATCTCAGCGAAGTGCTGAATCGCGTGCTCGACGTCTGCATCCGCCGCCTGCGCGCCGAGCGCGGAATGCTGATCCTCCTCGATCCGCTGACCGGCGCGCTGCGCACGCGCGTCGCGCGCAACATCAAGGAAGAAGGGGGAGCCGGACGCTCGCCGCAGTCGATCGTGAAGGAAGTGATCCAGACGGGACAGTCGGTGATGTCGGCCGACGCGCGCGCCGACCATCGCTTCGTCGAATCGGAGTCGGTGATCGCCGACAACATCCTCTCGATCCTCTGCGTGCCGCTCATCATCAAGGAGCGCATCGCCGGCGCGATCTACGTCGATCACCGCCAGGCGCGGCATCTCTTCTCGCAGAAGGACCTCAGCTTCCTCGAGGCCTTCGCCGATCAGTCGGCGATCGCGATCGAGAACGCGCGTTTGTACGAAGAGCTCGAAGAAGCGCGCACGCGTTTGTCGCTCGAAAACGAAACGCTGCGCCGCGAAGTGCTCGTCGAGAAACATCTCGACTCGATCATCGGACAGTCGGAACCGGTGGCCAAGATTCAGTTCGCGATCCGTAAAGCCTCCTCCGGACACTCGACCGTGCTGCTGCGCGGCGAGTCGGGCACGGGCAAGGGACTCGTCGCGCGCATCATCCACAACATCAGCCCGCGGCGGAACGGACCGTTCATCAAGTTCAACTGCGCCGCGCTGCCGGAGACGCTCGCCGAGTCGGAACTGTTCGGACACGAGAAGGGCGCGTTCACCGGCGCGGACCGGCGCAAGCTCGGACGCTTCGAGCTCGCGAACAACGGCGCGATCTTCCTCGACGAGATCGGGAAGATGTCGCTGGCGATGCAGGCGAAGCTCCTGCGCGTCGTCGAAGAGAAAGAGTTCGAGCGCGTCGGCGGCACCATGACGCTGAAGTCGGACGTGAAGATCATCGCCGCGACGAACCTCGACCTCGAGCGCGCGATCGAAGAAGGCACGTTCCGCGAAGACCTCTTCTATCGCCTCAACATCATCCCGATCGTGATGCCCGCGCTGCGCGGGCGCAAAGACGACATCCCGCTCCTCTCCGAGCATTTCATCCGCAAGATCTGCAAGGACCTCGGCATCGACAACAAGCGCCTCGAGCCCGGCGTGCTCGACCTCTTCATGCGCTACGACTGGCCCGGCAACGTGCGCGAGCTCGAAGCCACGCTGCACCGCGCGATCGTCATGTCGAACGGCGACACCGTGACGAAGAACGAGTTCTACAACCTCTACCGCGACACCACCCCCGCGCTTGTCGCCGCCGCAGCAAGCGGCGCCGCGCCGACGATGCCGATCTCCATCCTCAACCCCGTCGTAAACAAGATGGACATCACCAGCGACGTCTACGACGAAGTAATGTCCAGCGTCGACAAACAGCTGATCATGCGCGCCCTCGAAACCTCCGGCGGCCGCATCCGCGAAGCCGCAAGGCGATTGGGACTCGCCAGGAACACGCTCAAGTCGAAGATTCAAAAGTACGCGATCGTGGCGCGGGAGTAGCGGAGAGCGGGCGTCCCGCCCGCCCCGGGAGGCGGACGATGAGACCGTCAATCTTGAAACGCCGCCGCCCCGGCCGGCGTTCCAACATAGCAAGTCAAGCGCGCTTCAACGACGGATCTGTGGAGCGGCGGCCGCCCTCGGCCGCCGAATCTCGCGAGAAGCCGGCGGCCACTTCGACTTCGCTCAGTGCAGGCTCCGCGGCCGCCGCTCCACAGAATGTCAGTCATTGAAAGTACTCTGTCGTTTCGAGGACGGAGAGAGTCCACTCACTTCCGGCGCGACTGTGCGATCTCGTGGCCTTCGATGGCAACGGTCCACCGCACGCCGTCCGGGAAGACGAGCTGATTGAAGTAGACGGCGGTCTTGCGCCAAAGCCGCTTGTTGTCGACCGGCGCGAAGCGATCCATCCACGTCAGAACTCCGTGCTTCATCTCGCTGATCGACGTCCAGAACCAGGCGTGGAATTCACTGCCGAGTCCGGAGCCTGACCAGAGTTTCTCATGCGAATGACAGACGGCATGCGGCCACGCCGAATGGATGAAGTAGGAGCGGTCCTCATCGAGGCAGGTGACGTCGATATAAAGCCCGTCATCCTCGTCATATCGCCGCACTTTCGAGGAGACGAGCGGATTGATGCGGTCGATGAGCTCGCGGTTCGCGGATACGTGGCGCGGATGCTCGGCGAGATCGACCAGGAAACCGGCGAGCGTCACCGCGCAACGGTGCATCTCCCGCAGGAGCGGCTGCGTGAAATCGTAGATTCCCACAACGGGATTCCCCCACGCGGCGATGAGCAGACGGTCCTTCAACGGCTCGGCCAGCATTCGGAGCGCTCGCAGCAGACGGACATAACTATGATCGCTGATGAGATCGATGGCTTGCAGCTCCTTCAGCTCCTCGGTCAGCTCGCATCCTCCGAGCTTTACCGGCATGAGAAAGATCGTCCCCGCAGGCCGCCGCTTCGCCTCTTCCAGCGCGATCTTCATTTCCACCTGGAAATAGCCCGTCTTCATCACGGCCGTGGGCGACAGATTGACGATCACTGCATCACTTTGCTGCACTTCTCTCGTGATGACGCTTCGCCAGTGCTGGCCGGGAAGAAGATCCTCGACGTCCATCCACGGCTCGAATCCTTCGGCGCGGAGGCGCTTGTAGAGCGACACCACCGCGTCGCGGTCTTCGGTGGCGTAGCAAAGAAAGACCCGCAGCGGACGCACGAAGTCCGCCGGAAGAAACTCTGCAAAATCGCTTGCGGACATACGTCCACCGGTCCCGAGCAGCGGAATTCTACCTCCGCGCCATGCGGAAGACAGGCTCAGCCGCATACGTTCTCTATCAGCGCAGGCTCGGCCGCGTGCGCCAAATGTCGAGTCCGCGCAAGCGAATCACGGCAGATTCGTCCCCACCCCCTTGCCACGCCGCACAGCGTTGTAGACGCCGACATACAGCTCTGCCGAGTGCTTCCATGAGAAGTCCTGGCGCATGCCGTTGAGGGCGAGCTGGGTCCAGAGCGCGGGGTCGTGATAACAGCGCTGCGCCCACAACACCGTGTCCCGCAAGGCCTGCGGCGTCGCCGCGTCGAACGCGAAGCCGGTCGCGTTCTCGCGATTCGTGCCGTCGTACGGAACGACCGTATCCGCGAGTCCGCCGACCCGCCGCACGATCGGTGGGGTCCCATACGCGAGCGAATACAGTTGATTGAGCCCGCACGGCTCGAAGCGCGACGGCATCAGGAACGCGTCCGCGCCGGCTTCGATGCGATGCGCGAGATCATCCTGGAATCCGACGAAGCCCCAGAACCGCCCGCCGGAGATGTTCGAGTAGCGGTGCATCTGCCGCTCGAGCTCACGCTCGCCCGAGCCGAGCATCACGAAACGAATGCCTGCGCCGACGAGATCGCCGAGGACCGGGAAGAGGAGATCGAACCCCTTCTGGTGCGTGAGGCGGCCGATGATGCCGACGACCATCCCGCGCTCATCGGGATTCATGCCGCACGATGCGAGCAGCGCGCGGCGGTTCTCGAGCTTTCTCGCAACCGTCGACGCGTCGTAATGCACCTCGATCTTCGGATCGACGGCGGGATTCCACACCAGCGGATCGATGCCGTTGACGATGCCGATCAAGTCGCCGCGCCGGCTGCGCAGGATCGGATCGAGTCCGAATGCGCCGTCGGGCGTCAGGATCTCGCGCGCAAACGTCGGCGAGACGGCGGTGATCGCGTCCGCGGCCACGATCCCGCCTTTCATCAGATTCACCGCGCCGTCCCAGTCGGCTTGCGGCAGCGCGTCGGGCGGCAATCCGAGAACGGGGAACAGACGGCGCGGATAGATGCCCTGATACGCGAGATTGTGGATCGTCAGCACGGTCGCCGTGTTCTGGAAGATCCAGTCGCGCGGGCGATCCCACGCGACAGCCATCGGCGCGAGCGCAGCGTGCCAGTCGTGCGCGTGGAGGATTTCCGGCGCGTTCCAGAGGCGATGCATCGCCGCCATTGCCGCCCGCACGAAGAGCGCGTAGCGCACGATGCCGTCGTCTTCGCCCGTCGCCGCCGTGCTGTAGAGGTGCGGCCGGTTGAAATACTCATCCGCGCCGATGAGAAACAGCGGAACCTCGGAGTCAGGAAGCTTCGTGCGGAGGATGCCGACCTGCTGCGCGCCGACAGAAAACGGCTCGCACGCGACTTCCGGTTCGCCGCCGCGCTTCCGCATCGCCTCCCACACCTCCCGATACAGCGGCATCCAAACCGCGACGTCATGCCCAAGCTCAGCCTGCGCCTTCGGCAGCGCACCGGCGACATCGCCAAGACCGCCGCTCTTCGCGAACGGTGTGACCTCGGCGGAGAGGTGGGAGATGCGCATGGTTTCGGGCGATCACTATAGTCCTGCGCTCCGACACCGCGTTGATGTCCATCATCCGGTAGCAAATCAGTGGGTTTGCAGCCGATCGCAGCCGCCAGTTTCAGCAGCGTAATCGGTATAACACTGAAACCTAGGCACTTAGCGCAAAGAATCGCGATCTCGCGACTCACCTTGCGACTTGAAAAACTGCGTGAATGGCGTGTGCTTCGGTCGTGGAACAGTCACCGGAGTCGTGGGCCGGTGGGAGGGCCGAGGGTAGGGAAACGCCGCGAGCGGCCCCTCCTACTTTGGCAGACAGAAAAAGACGGAGGATCACGCATGGCAACGCCACAACAAAGGGCGGAGTCGTTTCTCAAGCGGCCGACGGAACGGAAGCCGCTGCCTGTGACACAGGCGTCGGCGGCGGGAGTGGTCACGCTCGGCGCGGGGGACCAGGCTCCCACGCAGTTCCCGTTCACCACGTTCATCGATGAGCACGAGCAGGCCGGGCTCAGTGTGGCCGCGCAGATGATGCGCATCGCCAACGAGAATCCCGGCGACGACGGACTGCAGAAAGTCCTCGACTACGCGGAGGAGGAAGCGCAGCGGAGCAGCATCGACCTCGTGAAATACGCGCTGCAGGTCTTCATCACGCACCATCCCGCGGGACGACGGCTGCCGTCGCTGTCGCTGGAGGAGAGCGATCCCGCGCAGGTCAAGCCCTCCCACCCGCCGCTGTCGTCGGTGCCCGCCGGAGTGGTGACGCTCGGCGCGACCGGCGACGAGAAGAAGCTCGACTGGTATCGCGAAGACCCGGCCACGAGCGACCATCACGCCCGCTGGCACGTCGTCTATCCGCGTGCGGGCTCGCCTGACCCCAATAATCCCGGCATTCAGATCATGAAAGACCGCCAGGGCGAGTTGTTCCTCTACATGCACCAGCAAATGCTCGCCCGCTATGACACGGAGCGCCTCGGCGTTGGAATGCAGGCCGCCACTTCGCTGAGCGACTACGCCGCGAAGATCGCGGAAGGCTACGACCCGAACATCCAGGAGCTGACGGCGCGCGCCGACAACCAGAGGATGAGCGGGATTACCAACATCACCAAGTGGACCAAGGCGATCGTGACCGAGCTGCGCGCCGGCGCGGGCGACTTCAACGTGCCGCCGCGCACGGTTCCCGACGTCATCGGCTGCACGATCGAGCAGAACAACGGCTCGCGCAACCTGGCCAAGTACGGCAGTCTCCACAACAGCGGCCACGGGCTCATCGCCTCGATTCCCGATCCGCAGGGCAACCCCGGCCAGGGAGTCATGGCCTTCACCAGCACCGCGATCCGCGACCCGGTGTTCTATCGCTGGCATCGCCAGGTCGACGACATCTTCGCCGCCGAATGGCAGGAGAAGCAGACCGTCCAGAATTTCGGCGACGCGCCGGCGAGCATCTCCATGCGCGACGTCCTGAATGGTCCGCAGAAGATCGGCGTCAGTCCCGACATCATCCTCTGCCGTGAAGACAAGGTGGCGGGCGATCCGACGGCGTTCGGCGAGGCGCAGTTCGGCGGCGCGAAGTTCGACAGCGACGCCGCGCAGAGCGGCGTCACGACCGATATCCTCGAGACGAAGATGGTGCTGCGCACCATCGACGGCGACGCCGTCGAAGTTCTCGATCACGACGACTTCTACTACTTCCTCCGCATCCGCAACGACAACGCCGCGGCGAAAAAGGTGACGGTGCGCATCTTCCTGGCCGCGGAGACGTTCATGGATCAGCGCCGCCGCTGGATCGAGCTCGACAAGTTCCAGCAGGAGCTGAAGGCGAGCTCGAGGACGGTGGTGGCGCGCTCGAGCAAGCTGGCGGCCGTCATACGCAAGCCGGCCCGCCGTCCCGACGCTCCTCCTCCGCCGCTCGATCCGGGCGAGGACCAGAACTGGTGCGACTGCGGCTGGCCGTACCATCTCCTGCTCCCGCGCGGGAAACAGGCGGGGATGAAGTTCCGGCTGCTGGTCGTTCTGACGGACTGGGACAAGGACAAGGTGGAACTGGACGCGCACTGCGGGTCGACGAGCTACTGCGGCAAACGCGACATGAAGTATCCCGACCTCCGGCCGATGGGATATCCGTTCGACCGCAAGTGGCCGGGCGCGATCGCCGCGACGGTCCTGGCGCAGAAGAACATGGCCGCGCGCGACATCACCATCCGTTTCAAGCCCTGACCGAATGATGACATCACGGGAGGAATTGCAGGAGCGCATCGATCACGCGTTGCATCAGACGCCGGAGGAGTTCGGGCGAAGCACGTTCTCCGACTACGCCGATACCGCGATCGATCTCACGCGGCGTCTCTACGAACGCGCCGTCTCCGCGCACGATGCGGAGACGGCCATCGAGGCGGCGCTCGATGAATACGAGGCCTTCGCCGCGACCGAGGACAACGGCCGCGCGCGCCGCGCACTGATGGAGTTCGTCACGAACCATCCCGCGGCCGCGAAGCTCGGGCTGCGGGTTCCCGATCTCGAAGTACGAACGCCATGGATGGCGCGTCCGTCGCGCCGCGGAAAGCGATGACATGGCGATACCGGCACTAGTCGTCGACCACCTCAACGCGTTAGGAGATCAGCCGTCCATACACGCGCTCGTCGCCGGCGTGAGCCGCTACACGTATCTGCCCGGCGGCGGAGGCGATCCTGTGGCGGCTGTCGATTTCGGGTTGCCGCAGCTCGACTCCACCGCGCGCACCGCGCATCTCATCTGCGAGTGGCTGATAAAAATGGACGCCGAAGGACGCCTGCCGCTGCCGCTGGGCAGCGTGCGGCTGCTGCTCTCGCCGTCGGACGCGGAGGACGATCTCCCGAAAGTTCCCGAATGTACGTGGAAGAATTTTTCGGATGAGGCGGAAGCGTGGCGGAAAGCGGCGGCGCGCAACGACAAGAACCTGACGTTCTTTTATTACACGGGACACGGACTGCAACTGCCGCCGGCGCGCTCGATCCTGCTGATGTCGGATTTCGGCGGCCCCGGCGGCGCCGAGCTGGAGTACGCCGTCGAGCTGGACCACGTGATGCAGGGAATGGTGCCGCCGTCCGCGGCGCTGGGCCAGATCGCTCGCACCCAGTTCTACTTCGTCGACGCGTGCCGCACGCCGGCCGTCGAGCTCTCGGACCTCGAGCCGGCGCACAAGATCTGGAAGACGCCGCCGGCGGGTGCGGACGATCGCACGAGACCGGTCTACTTCGGTGCGCCTCCCGGCGTCGCCGCGAACGCGCTGCCGGGCAAGCAGACGCTGTTCAGCGAGGCGTTGATGGAATGCTTCGACGGCCTCGCGGCGATCGGTCCCGAAGGCAACGATCCGCGCTGGCTCCTGACGTCGCTGTCGCTCACCGAGGGCCTGAAGGTCGCGATCGAGCGCGTCAACAAAAAGTACGAGGAGAAGGGCGCGAAGCAGTCATTCCAGCCGCTGCCTTCGGACAAGGCCACGCTGCTCTACTTCAACGAGCCTCCGCTGGTGGAGGTCGAGTTCAAGATCGAGCCCGACGCCGCGGTGCAGCTGTTCAAAGTCGATGTTGCCGACGACGAGGCGAATCCGCTGTTCTCGATCGACCCCATCGCTCCGCATCCCCACATCCGAAAGCTCAGAGCGGGACAATACATCTTCCGCGCGCAGCTCCTGAACGGGCCGCATCCCGTCTACAGGAGCAGGACGAAAGCCCTTCCGGTCAAGCCTCCGACGGTTCCGTGGACGGCGAAGGTGTCGCCATGACGCTCCTGCGATTCACGCTGACCTCACCCGAGCTGCAGGGCATCGACGTTCCGATCGAAGTCCGCGACTCGAAGATGAAGCTCCTTCACGAGACCAGCGCGAGCCGGCCGGTGCCGGTTCCGGCGGGATCGAGTTATGTGATCACCGCGCGTTTTCCGGCCGGCCAGACGATCACCGACGTCGTCAAGGCGGAAGGCGCCGAGATGAGCGTGGCGCTCGGCGCGGACGAGGAGCAGGAGCCGGAGGCGACTCTCTATTTCGCTTCCGAGCGCGCGATGTCGGCGGCGGCACCGCCTCCGCTTCCGAAGAAACGAAAGCGGCGCAGCGCCGCGAGATCCGCGGAGTCCGCTGCCGCCGTCGTCGTGCCCGCGGCAACGATGCGGTTCTTTTCCGGGAACGCGCTCGACGCGAACGCGCATCCGGTCGCGCTCACGCCGGAGACGCGCAGCACGTCGCCGGTCGTGTCCGAGCTTTACGCGCCGCCGTCGAACGAGTGCCGCTTCCTCCGGTGCGCGCACGCGAACCTGCCGCCTGTGAACATCGCCTTGCCGGTCTCGGGAGAGAGAGGCTGCTCGATCGTCGTGCGCCGCGAGACGAAGCGCTACTGGGTGGAGGTGTATCCGCTGAATCCGCAGGCGAAGCTGCTCCTCGGCTACGCGCAGAATCAGCTCGTGCAGAGCGAGGCCGCGGTCGCGAAACGGCTCCTGTTCGAAAAAGTGCAGGACCCGATCGGCGCGACCATCGGCGCCTACTCGCTGCTTCGCGTCACGCAGCTGAAGGTGAGCAGCGAGATCGGCGACTGGCTCGCGAATCTGATGATGTACTTCGACTGGCTGCCCGATGGCGCGGCGGTTCGCGCGGAACATCTCGCGCGTTGGGGAAAACACGACGAGGCCTTGAAGGCGTTCGTCGAGGTCACGCGGCGCGGGCTGCCGCTGTTCAGCGACGGCATCCGATATACGCATGACCGCCTGCGCTATTACGCTGACGTCACCAACGAGATCGCGGGAGCGGCGCAGGCGCAGAAAGCGCTCGAGCGCATCAAACCCTTCGTGCGGCAGGTCGACTTCACGAAATCCGTGACGACGTTCCTCGGCACCGATCCGAACCATCCCGGTCCCTCGGACCCGTTGCAGGACACGGCCGGAATGAACGTCGCCTCTCTCTTCGCGTGAGCGCGGACGCCTGGCGCGAGCTCCGCGCACTGATCATCGCCGGACATTTCGGGGAGGCCGCGGACCGCGCCGCCGCGCTGGCCGGCAACGCCGCGGACGAGACCTCGCGGCGACTGTTCGAGGTCATGCGCGCCTCGGCGGAAATGCAGCGCAGCGCCGCGCCCGAGCCGGCGATCGCGATCGCCGGAGAAGCGTTGACGTGGGCCCGCGCGCACGATGCGGCGCTGCTTACCGGCGCGTCCGCGCACACGCTCGCCACCGCGCAGTCGATGTCTTCGACCTGGCGGATGGCACCGGTCGATGAGCAGGCCTTTCGCGTTTTGATGGAAGAAGCGGCGGCGGCGTACACCGCCGCGAACGAGCTCGAAGCCGCGATCGGCGCGACGTCGCTGATCGCCGACAGCCACGCGCGCGACAAACAATTCGACGAGGCGTTCGCGGTCTTCGCGAAAGTGGACACGCTCGCGCGCGAAGCGGCGCTGCCCGTGCGCGCGGCGGAGAACGCGACGCGGGTGCTCGATGTCGGCTTTCGAGCCGGCGGCGAGATCGAGCCGGCACGCGTGCGTGCGGTCGAGCTGTGGAACGCCGTCGATCCCGAAGCGGGCAACGCGGAGCTCGCGCTGGCGATCGTTCCGCATCTCGCCGATCAGTTTCCGAATGCCGGCCCGCTGCTCGCCGGTGCGGCGCAGATTCTGGAGAACAAGAACCGGCTGATCTCCGCATGGAGCGCGTGGAACGCGGCGGCGACGATCGCGTTCCAACGGTCGCGCATGCCGGACGCCCGCGCCTTCGCCGAGCAGTCCATTCGCGTCGCGCGGCTCATGCAGTTCGCGGCCGGCGAGAGCGATGCCCGCGGAACGCGGGCGACCGCGCTTAGTTATCTTGGTCATTTCTCGGAGGCCGAGGAAGAGCTGACGAGGCTGCAGAGCATGCCGACGGCGCCGGCGATCCTCTTCGGGACGGTGGTCCTGCTGATCGGCAACTACCTCGCGCTCAAGCGCGTCGATCGCGCCGAGGAACTCGCGCACCAGATCGTCGCGGCGCTGGAGCCGTTCGGCATGACGCCGCTCCTCTCCACCGCGTGGCTGGTCATGGGGAATGTGATGAGCGCGCGCGGCCGCGGCGACGTGGCGATCGCCGCCTGGAACACAGGCATCGAAGTCGACCTGGCGATTGGCGACAAATACGCGCACGCGTCGAAGCTCGCGGCGATCGCGTTGACGAAAGGGACATCCGGCGCGCGCACCGAGGCGCTGAAAATCTTCGATGACGCGGACCGGCTGCTCGAGGGCGACACTTCTCAGGAGGCGGCCGCGGCGCGCGCGGACGTCGCGCAGCAGCGGGCGATCATTTTGAGTGGACGCGCGGCCCTCGAGCCGCTGGAGAAGGCCGCGGAGTTCTGGCTCGCCGCGCGTGCGGGGACGCAGGCGGCGACCGCGCTCACACAGCACGGCCTGACGATCCTCGGCCTGGCGGCGGGAGGCGTCGACGATCTCCTCCGCGCGCTGAACGACTTCGAGCGCGCCGACGCGATCTTTCGCGAGAACGGCCTCCGCAACTCGTCGTGGAAGACCGCGCGCTTCGCGTTCATCGCCTGTCAATCGCTCATGAAATTGCGGGAGGTTCCTGTCGACGCGGATGCCGCGCGCCGCTGGCTCGCGGTTGCCGACGAGGACATCGATCTGCTGCAGGCCGGCTATACGAACGCCGATCCGCTGGAGGCGATGACGACGTCGATGCAGCAGCGGGTCGACATGCTCGCCGTCTATCGCGACGGCATCGAGTTCCATCTCGCCGGCGGCGCGCTGGTCGAGGCGTTCGAGTGGATCGAGAAGATGAAGGGGCGCGTGCTGCTGGACGCGCTGGCGAAGGCGCTCGTCGACCGCCGCGGCGAGCTGCAGCGCACGCGCGCGGCGTCATTCGCCGAGGTGCAGGAGATGTTGCACGCGGAAGAAGCGCGCCTCGGCCGGCGAATCCTGATCGCCCAATGCTTCGCCGGCGAGCGCCACCTCGTGCTCCTCGGCGTGCGTGCGGACTGGCCGGAGCCGCGGCTCTTCGATCTCCAGCTCGATACCGCCGCGCTCGCGCGCGACCTGGTCGCGGTGCTCGGCGATGCCGATGCGATGGAAACCGCCGGCGAGAAAGAGGTGATGCGCCGCGCCGAGTTGTGCGTGCTTGCCAGGACGATGGCGGAATGGTGCGACGAAGAGGATCTCATCGCCATTCTGCCCGGCGGCTTTCTGCACCTCGTGCCGATGCACGGGCTGTGGATCGTCGACCGACCGCTGATCGCGCGCAATCGCGTCGTGTTCGTGCCGAGCGCCTCGGTGTTACGTCATTGCCTCGCGATCGCCGAGGATGACGGAGGCAACGACGACGCAATGGTCTTCGGCGATCCCCGCAGCACCCTCGATTGGGCGGACGACGAGGCGAGAACAATCGCCGGCGTGCTGCACGTCGAGCCGGTCATCGGCACCGGGGCGACGATCGGGGCGTTCATGGACGCCATCCGCTCGCGCGGTCTCATTCACTACGCGGGACACGCGTTGTTCGACGCCAGCGACGCGCTTGCGTCGCGGATCGAGCTCGCGGACGGCGATCTCACCGCGCGCGAGATCGTCTCGCTTCGCGACGGGCGCTGCCGCTTCGTGGCGCTCAGCGGCTGCGAGACGGCCGTCGCCGAGGTGAACGCCGGCGACGAGATCGTCGGTCTCTCCCGCGCGTTGCTGCATGCCGGCGCCGCGTCGCTGCTGCTCACGCAGTGGGAGGTCGACGACGACTCCGCAGCGTTTTTCATGAACGCTTTCTATGGGCAGTGGCGCGAACGGAGACGCTCGCGCGCGGATGCGTTCCGCAACGCGCAGCTGGCGACGATGCGCGAGTTTCCCGGCTTCTCGAGCTGGGCGGCGTTCGTCCTCATCGGCGCGTGGACCTGAGGCGGCAGATCACCATTCAACTCCCGTTTTTGGGGATCACGTACCGTCGAACCATGCCAGATATCGTTCCAGGCGGTCGCGTACGTAGCTCGCCGTCGTAATGCTGTGGTTCGTAACCGTAAGAATCCTTCTCTTTACACGTCCTGTCACGTCCCAAGCGCCGAAAGGAAACCATCACCATAGAGGCACAGCGCGAGGGACGCCGCAACGAACTGTGCACCAACCGCCGCGCGCCGTCACTACCGCGTGTGTGTCGATTTTCCGTGGAACATTCGCGCAGAAACGTGAAACATCAGGCACTTTTCGCCGCGGTTTCTTCGCAAGTTTTCGCGTCCGAGAATCGCGACCTTGCGAGTCAGCTTGCGAGTTACAACTTTCTAATGCAACCCTCTAAAACACGAAACGCCGCGAAGTCGCGGCGCATGTGTGCTTTAGATTGCCGGGCGAACGAGGCTCGAACCCGCGACCTCCGGCCGTGACGGCCGGAGGTCAAACCGATGGCGGTGGATCAAATGATCTGCGGAAAGGCACCGCGGATCGAGCCGGCGTGAAAGCGGATTTCACCGCGTGCGAGTGCTTCGCGAAGAGCGGCGCCTTCGCCGCGAAACAATTCTCCGCCGCGAAGTACGCATTGGCCGACATTCTGGTAGGGCAGCAGTGCGACGATCTGCGTGGCATTCTCGAGGGCCGCGTGCCACTGATGGGACAGGTCCACTGCGTCAGGAGGCGGCCCGTCGAACGCAAGCGCGGCGATCTCGACTGCCGAATAGCGAGCCGACCGCCGGGCCTCTTGAAGAATGGCATCGGGAGCGAGTCCCGGATCTTTTCCCGTTGCCGCCCAGGCGAGGTATCCGAGCGGCTGGACCGCCGAGTCGCATTGCAGGATGTCGATCCAATCGCGGGCCTCGACACGGCCGACGAGCGCGAGCACCTTGTTCGTTGCAAGGTCGAAGGGGTGCAGCGTGAGACCGAGCTCCGGATGTGCGACGAGCGGAAAGAAGCGGAACGCGCTGTCGTGGGTCCACTGCAGGATGACGGACTCCCCCTCGCGCCGCACGATCGCTTCGACGAACGTTGGCCGCTCGCGAACGATCTCGACCTGGTAACCAGCGTCGAGCAGTGCCGTACGATCGACATTCCATGTAGCAGCCAAGGCCGCAGTGGTGTCGTGAAAGAGGTCGAGATCCTGCGAAATCCGTGGTGCGTGGAGGACCGTATTCAGTGCGGCGCCACCGGCGATATAGCTCTCGCCCGACGCAATCCGCTGCCTCGCTATGAGGCGGCAGACTTCTCGTTGAATGTTCGTGAGAGCCATTCCTCGATCTTCCCCGCGCGCTGAAACGCTTCCCTGTCGCCCCGTGCGCGAATCCACCGCAGTACGCGCAGGATCTCGTCGGGGGTGGATGGATAGTAATCCGCGCGGACAAACCAGAGGCATCGTTCCCGGTAGTCATCGACGAAGGAACGTACCTCCGCATCGAGCGCCGGATCGGGTGTCATCGCGATTCGCAAGGTAACACGGTCTTTCGGTTTCTGTTTTCTGGAGCCGCCGATGCGGTTGTCGTCTACTCACCGTGGACATTTCCTGCCGAGGTACGATCTCGGTATGAGCTCCATCGCCGAAATCGTCGATCCCGTCCAGGACGTCATCCAACGCACGTGGGGCTTTGCCTCCCTTCTTCCGCTGCAGCGCCAGGCCATCGACGCTGTGCTCGCCGGACGTGACTCGCTGCTGGTGGTGCCGACCGGGGGAGGGAAGTCGCTCTGCTTTCAGGCGCCGGCGTTGCTGCTCGACGGGCTCACGGTCGTCGTGTCGCCGTTGATCGCTTTGATGAAGGACCAGGTGGACGCGCTCGTGACGATCGGCGTGGCCGCGGCGGCATTGAACAGCATGACGCCGCGCGAGGATCAGCGCGCCATCGAGCGGCGGACGGCCGACGGTTCGCTGCGGCTGCTGTTCGTGTCGCCGGAGCGGCTGGCCACTGCGTCGCTCCGCGCATTGTTGCGCGAGGCTCGCGTGCGCGCGTTCGCCGTGGACGAGGCGCATTGCATCAGCCACTGGGGACACGATTTCCGTCCCGAATACCGCCAGCTCCGCGAGTTGCGCGAGCTCTTTCCCGGTGCGTCGATTCACGCCTTCACGGCTACGGCGACAGAGCAGGTGCGCTCCGACATCTGCAGCGAGCTGCGGCTGCGGGAGCCGGTGGTCCTGATCGGCGATCTCGATCGGCCGAACCTGCGCTACCGCGTCGTTCCGCGTACCGACGAAGTCCTGCAGGTCGAGGAAGTGATCCGCCGCCATCCGGGAGAAGCAGGCATCGTCTACTGCATCCGCCGCAAGGACGTCGATTCCATGGCCGCTGCGCTCGCGTCGCGCGGCTGCCGGGCGAGGGGATATCACGCGGGCATGAGCCCGGAGGAGCGCCGTGACGCGCAGGACGCGTTTGCATCCGAGAGCGCCGACATCATCGTGGCCACCGTGGCATTCGGAATGGGCATCGATCGCTCGAACGTCCGTTTCGTCGTCCATGCGGGGATGCCGAAGTCCATCGAGCACTATCAGCAGGAGGCGGGCCGCGCCGGCCGCGACGGCCTGCTGTCGGAGTGCGTGCTGCTGCACGACGCGGGCGATGCGATGACCTGGACGCACATCTTCGAACAGAGCATCTCCGACGACCGTCAGCTTGCCGTCGCGATCCGTCAACTGGAGCAGGTGAACGGCTTCTGCCTGTCGGCCATCTGCCGCCATCGCGCGCTCGTCGAGCACTTCGGCGGCGCGTGGAATGTAGAGCGCTGCGACGCGTGCGACCTCTGTCTCGGCGAGCTCGAGACGGTCGCGGATTCGACGACGATTGCACAGAAGATCCTCTCGTGCGTGGTTCGCACGGGACAGATGTTTGGTGCCGGACACGTGGCCAGCGTGTTGCGCGGCGAGCGCTCGGCGCGCGTCCAGGAGCGGCAACATGACACGCTGTCGACGTTCGGCCTTCTCAGCGAGCACCGCCGCGAAGATGTGCGCGGCTGGATCGCCCAGCTCGTGGCGCGCGGCGCTCTGGTGCAGGAGGGACATCCGCGGCCCGCGCTCCGCCTGGGGCCGGCGGCGCGCGCGATCCTGCGCGGCGAATCGGAGGTGCGGCTGCTTCAAACAAGCAGCACGTCGATCGGCGACGGCGCGGACGAATGGCTCGCAGTCGACCGAGACCTCTTCGAAGTGCTGCGTACCTGGCGTCGCGACACGGCTGCAGCTCGCAACGTGGCCCCCTTCATCATCCTCGGCGACCGCACTCTCCGCGACCTCGCGGCGATACGGCCGTCGTCGATCGAACGGCTGCGTGCAGTCAGTGGGATTGGCCAGGTGCGACTCAGTGAGCATGGCAACGAGCTGCTTCGGGTGATGGACACGCACTGCGCCGCCCGCGAACTGGAGCGCGACGTTGCCATTGAGGCTCGGCCACCGCGGGAGCGCTCGCGCACCTCGCGGACGACCGCCGCGAAGACGGAGGCGATCCGTCTCCTCCAGGAGGGCCGCACGATCGAAGCGGTGATGGAACGGACCGGCCGAGCGCGCTCCACCGTCGTGGGCGATCTGTGCGAGATCATCGAAGACGGCCGCTGCCAACCTTCGCTGCGCATGTGGATGACCGGGGAGACCGAGGAGGCCATCCGCCGCGCGGCCGCCGAGGCAGGGATCGAACGCCTGAAGCCGATCCGGGAAATCGTCGGCGAGACGATCTCGTACGACCAGATCCGTATCGTGGTGGCGACCATCCGCGCAACAGCGCAGAACGCGGCGCGATGAGCATCAAGCACGAACGCCGCCTGCAGGCGAATGACGCTCTTACCTCCCATCCACCGCGATCGTCGTGACGGTGCGGTGCTCCTTTCCTTTCGTCAGCAGAAGGATGAACTCCCGGCGGTCGACGCCGGAACGGGTGCGCTGATGGACGACGGCGTGGACGAGCGTCTCGATGGTGATTTCGGTCTGGTCGGTGGCGTAATAGTCCACGGCGATCTCGTATGAGCCGGGAGCCGGCCGGGCAATCGTGTAGATCTCCGGGCCGTAGCCGGTGGTGATGTCGGCATGGAGCTGGCCGCCCTGGGCGCTGGCTTTGTGTTGATACATGACCTGTTCGCCGCCCGGCTCGGTGACGTAGAGGTCGACGTCGCTGAAGTCCGTGTCCCACATCAGATCGACCTGCAGCGCGGCGTCGTCCTCGAGGCGAAGGTCGTGGGACGTCGCGGGTGCGAGGGTGCGCCAGCGCGCCAGGAGGGGAGTGATCTCCTCGACGATCGCGTCGCGCACGAGCGGGTCGATCGCCGCGGCGGCCGCTGCGATCTGGTCGATGGCTTCGTCATCCCCGAGGCGCGCCTCGAGCAGCACGAGCTCGCGCCACGTCTGCGGTTCGCCGGCAGCCACTTCGATGGCGTGCTGCAGAAGGAGGCGGGCGAGCTCGCTCTCGTTCCAGCCATCGAGAATCCGGGCCAGGATCCGCAGGAGCGCGGAGTCGTCCGGATACGCCTCGGCCAGCTCGGAAAGGATCCGCACCGCGAGCTGCGGCGCATCGTCGTGAAACAGCGTCGCGGCTTGCAGGTGGAACGCCTTGTCGCCGCCGAACGCGGCGCGCGCCGCGAGGTAGTAGCGCACGCGCTCTTCGACGGAGCCGATCGTGGCCATCTTCGCCGCGACGGCATCGAGCGTCTGTCGCCTCCGCGCCAGCACATCCTCGGAACCGGGAGCGGCGAACAGGCCGGCCACGAGCGCGTCGTCCACCGGCTGGTTGCTCGCGATAAACGACAGCGAGGCCGCGGAGCGAGTGACGTCGAGCAACGGCGTCTCCGCCGTGACGGTGATCGTCTCGGCCACCGCGAGGACGCGGAGATCCATCTCCACCGTCGATCCGGAGGGCACGCGGCCTCGCCCCTGCATATTGAGCGTCGAGAAGCCCGACAGCTCGGCGCGCATAGTGAAGTGCGACGGTGCGCCGGGGAGCCGGAACTGCACACGCCCATTGCTGTCGCTGACCGCGGTGTGCGTCTCGTTGCCGGCGCTGAGCGTGACGGTGGCGCCGGGGAGGACGTCTCCGCCGAGCGTCGTCACTCCGTCGATCTCCCACATGCCCCCGGACTGGGGAGCGGCGGATGGCGGCGGGGGCTGGATTACGGCCGGCCGTGTCTCTTCGGGAGTGCTGCTCCGCCGCTCCAGTTCCCGAGCTCTCAGGTCCGCGGCCTTCTCGCGGCGCACGTCGTCCGGCATCGGGGCATTCCAACGCTCATAATCGCGCCACGAATCGAGGACGAGCAGGGAAGTGCGGGGCGTCATCTGCTGGAAGCGCCGGCCGTGCTCGAGAAGCTCGGCGTCGGTGGCGTCGGAGAGGAGGAGCTCCCGCAGCTTGGCGCG
>Ga0066652_100000060_pt1 | contig 74848 bp, 35 predicted proteins | sample GraSoiAngelo_101_FD_71413 | JGI IMG/M metagenome (GOLD analysis project Ga0066652, IMG submission 71413) | Grasslands soil microbial communities from the Angelo Coastal Reserve, California, USA - 14_0903_02_30cm | ecosystem: Environmental > Terrestrial > Soil > Grasslands | place: USA... | reverse complement strand
GAACGGCGATCCGATTCTCGCGGTGCTGCGCGGCAGCGCGATCAATCAGGACGGCGCGAGCAACGGCCTCACCGCGCCGAATGGCCTCGCGCAGGAGCAGGTGATTCGCGCCGCGCTCGCGGCCGCGAACGCCGAGCCGCGCGACGTCGGCTACGTCGAAGCGCACGGCACCGGAACACCGCTCGGCGATCCGCAGGAGCTCAACGCGCTCGCGAACGTCTACGGCGGTCGCGACCGCGCGCTGCGCGTCGGCTCCGTGAAGTCAAACCTCGGCCACCTCGAGTCCGCCGCCGGAATTGCGGGCCTCCTGAAAGCCGTCCTCGCCGTCCGCGACGGCGTCATCCCGGCCAACCTTCACCACACCCGCCCCACACCCCACTTCGCGTGGCGCGAGCGAGCGCTCACCGTGCCGACGGAAACGACTGCGTGGACGAGTGAGCAACGCATCGCCGGAGTGAGCAGCTTCGGCTTCAGCGGAACGAATGCCCACGCAATCGTGGCGAGCCACACGATGCCGCATCTGCCCTCCGCCATGTGCGATCCGCCATCAATCCTCACGATTTCCGCCAAATCGCGCGAAGCGCTCGCCGCTACGCGCGACTCGTGGCTCGAGTTCCTTACGACCGACACGCAAGACCTCGCCGACGTCATTGCCACCGCCACGCACAAACGCACGCATCATCCGTATCGACTCGCCGTCGCCGGCGAGTCGCGCGAAGCGCTCTTGCGCGAGCTCGAAGTCGCGACGCTGCCGGACGCGCCGGCGCAATCGCGCAAAGCGGTGTTCGTCTTTCCGGGACAGGGCGGCCAGTGGAACGGCATGGGCCGCGCGCTGTACGCGAATGATGTGCTGTTCCGCGTCGTGATCGAAGAATGCGACGCCGCGTTCCGCGCGCATGTCGACTGGAGTCTCGTCGATGCGATCCGCGACGGTTTCGACTGCGCGTCGGGCATCGATCGCGTGCAGCCGGCGCTCTTCGCGTTCGGCGTCGCGCTCGCGCGCATGTGGCGCAGCCGAGGAGTGGAGCCGGCGGCGGTGGTGGGGCACAGCATGGGTGAGATCGCGGCCGCGCATCTCGCCGGCATCCTCTCCTTCGAAGACGCGGCGCGCATCATCTGCAGGCGCAGCCGCATCATCCGCCGCGCGAGCGGAAAGGGGACGATGTACTCGGTCGAGCTTTCGGCCGAAGCCGCGCGCGACGCGATTCGCGGACTCGAAGACCGCGTCTCCATCGCCGTCATCAACAGCCGTGAGTCGACGGTCCTCTCCGGCGACGAAGAAACGCTGCGGGCACTGACAGCGCAGCTCTCCGCGCGCGGCATCGACTGCCGCCGCATCCAGGTCGACGTCGCGTCGCACAGCCCGCAGATGGATCCGCTGCGCGACGAGCTGCTCGATGCGCTGCGCGATCTCGCGCCGAACGCGCCGACGATCGAAATGGAATCGACGGTCCTCGGCCGCGTGATCGCGGGCGACGTGCTCGACGCGCGCTACTGGGTCCGCAACCTGCGCGAGCCCGTCCTCTTCGCGCCGGCGATCGAGCGCCTCATCGCGCGCGGCGAGCGCTTGTTCATCGAGCTGTCGCCACATCCCGTCCTGACCGCGGCCATCAATGCGCACGCCTTCGGCTCACTGCGTCGCGATACCGACGAGCAACTCGCATTCGCGCGCAACGTTGCCGCGGTGGCATGCGTCGCCGACGTGAACTGGAACGCGCTCGTCCCTCCGCCGCGACGCATTGCAACACTCCCGCGCTACGCCTGGCAGCGCGAGCGCTTCTGGCTCGACGAAGCGCCGCGCGCCGCCGCAGGGCCGAGCGTGATCACGCGCGCATCCGACGGCGCGCGCATTTTCGAAACGGAGATCAGCGCCGACGATACGCCATGGCTCGCCGACCACCGCGTCGGTGACGCGATCGTGTTCCCCGCCGCCGCGTGGATCGATCTCATCCTCACCGCCGCCCCCGAGTCAAACGCGCTGCGCAAGCTCGAGTTCCTCGAGCCGCTCGTGCTCAACGAAAAACGCCGCGTCCAACTCGAGATCACGCGCGAGGGCCGCGTGCGCGCGTACGCGAGGGAGGGGGAGGGGTGGCGGCTTTATATGCAGGGCTACGTTTCTTGCGCCCCCACCCCGGGCGCGGAAGCGGGCGCGGGCTCGGGCGCGGAATTGATCGGCACGTTCTACGAGTCGACGTCCTACGGCCCCGCGTTTCAGCTGCTGACGCATCTCACGCGCGGCGACCACTTCGCGCAAGCGCGCGTGGCCGCAGGCGAATTCGTCCCGCAACTCGATGCCGCGTTCCATCCGCTGCTCCCGCGCGAGTCGCGCACGTTCGTCCCGGTCTCGATCGAAGAACTGATCATCGATCGCGCCGCGTTCGGCGGCGAGCTGCAAGTCGAAGTGACGTTCGCGCGCGAACGCGACGAGATCCGCGGCGACGTCAAGGTCGCGAACGCGCTCATCGCACGCGGCGCAATCCTGCGCGCAGCCGAGGAGCGCGAGACGCGCTCGCTGATGTACGAAATCGCGTGGCGCCCGATCGAGCCGGCAGGTGATGCGCCGCAGCTCGTGTGGGTGACCGCCGATCTCGAGCTGCGCGCAATCGCGCAGCGCAACACCGCGGTCACGATCGCGTACGAAGCGCCCGCGAACGAAGACGTCCTGCAAGCGACAGCGACGCTCGTCCGCTTCCTGCAGACGGTCGCGCGCATTTCCTGGAGCCCGTTCCCGCGCATCGTCGTCATCACCCGCGGCGCGCACGCAATCGAAAACGAAGAATGCAACCCGATCCAGGCCGCGCTCGCCGCCGTGGTGCGCACGTTCGCATCCGAACACCCCGAGCTCTCCCCATGCGCGATCGACCTGCCAAAACATCCGGCGGACATCGACTGGCGTGCCATCCCGCGAACGAATGAACCCTTGATCGCAATTCGCAACGGAAGAGCCTTCACACAACGCCTCATCCCCGCGCCCGAGCCCGCGCCCGCTCCCGCGCCCGGGGCGGCGGCCTTCAAAGCATGCATTGACCGACCAGGCGTAATCGACCGCATCGTCTTCAAAGAACAACCAAAGCCGCAAGGCGAAACACACGTCCATGTCCACGCCTGCGCCCTCAACTTCCTCAACATCCTCTCCGCCCTCGGCGCCTACCCCGGCTATCCGAACGGCTTCCGCACGCTGGGCATGGAGTTCTCCGGCGTCGTCGCCGCGACGGGTGAGGAAGTCGTCGGCATCGCCGAAGACGCGCTGGCAACCGACGTCATCGCGCGCGCGGAATTGCTCTGCGCGAAGCCGCCGTCGCTTTCGTTTGAAGACGCGGCCGCGCTGCCGGTCGCGTACGCCACGGCGGCGTGGTCGCTGCGCCATCTCGCGCAGCTCCGCGCCGGCGAGCGCGTGCTGATTCATTCCGCGGCGGGCGGCGTCGGACTCGCCGCGGTCGCGATCGCACAGTCGATCGGCGCGGAGATTTTCGCGACCGCGGGAAGCGAACAGAAACGCGAGCTGCTGCGCGCGCGCGGCGTGAAGCACGTCTTCGACTCGCACTCGACGGACTTCGAGTCAATCGGCGCAGTCGACGTCGTCCTCAACTCGCTCACCGGCGACGCACGATGCGCGTCGCTGCGCATGCTCGCGCCGGGCGGACGCTTCGTCGAGATCGGCAAGCGCTGGAAAGAAGACGACGCCGCGAACATCACCGCCGCCAACGGAGCGTTCTTCGTCGTCGATCTTGATGCGCTGGCGAACGATCGTCCCGTCGTGCTGCGCGAGCTGATCGCCTCCGCGCTCTCCGACGTCGCGAACGGAACGCTGCCGCGCCTGCCCGTGCAAATGTTCCCGATCAGCGAGACCGTCGATGCGTTCCATCGCATGGCCGGCGGCGCGTCGATCGGAAAGATCGTCGTGCTTCCGCGCGAAGGCACGCCGCGCGTCGAGCCCGCGCTCGTGCGCGGCGACGGCACGTACGTCATCACCGGCGGCACCGGCGCGATCGGCTCGGCGATGAAGAAGCGTCTCCTCGAGCGCGGCGCGCGCCGCGTGCTCACCGTCGCGCGCAACGCGAGCGCCGACATCCAGGGCGACATCGCCGACGAGCGCACGATCGACGCGATTCTCGCGAACGCTCCTCTGCGCGGCATCATCCACTGCGCGGGCGTTCTCGACGACGCGCCGCTCCTGCAGCTCGACGACGAGCGCATCGCGCGCGTCTTCGCGCCGAAAGCAGCCGCCCGTTTCTTCGCCGATCTCCCGCTCGACTTCTTCGTCTGCGTCTCCTCCGCTGCTGCGCTCTTCGCGCCGGCGGGGCAAGCGAATTACGCCGCCGCGAGCGCGTACGTCGATGCGCTGATGCTCGAACGCCGTCGCCGCGGTCTCTCCGCCACGACGATCGACCTCGGACCAGTCGCCGGTATCGGTCTCGCCGCATCGCGCGGCGATCGCGCGCGCATCGACGCGTTGCAGGCGATCCGTCCGCTCACCGTCGACGACGCGGTCGATCTCATCGAAGCGGCGATCCTCGAGAATCGCACGCGCGTCGTAGGCGTCGACCTGCACGGCGTAGGCGCGATTGATCCGCTGGTCGCGGAGGTCGCAGGCTGGAAAGCCTGCGCCACACGATCGGACTTTGCGTCGGAGATCGTGCGTATGACCGATCCCGACGAGCGCGTGCGCGCCGTCGAAGCGCACGTCGTCGCGAATGCAGCGGCCGTGCTGCGCGCGCGGCCGTCCGAAGTCGATCGCGACACGCCGTTCAAACAGCTCGGCATTGACTCGCTGATGGCGCTGCAGCTCAAGAACCGTCTCCGCGATTCCATCGGCATCACGATTCCGGTGACCACATTTTGGGCACACCCGACCGTGGCCGATCTGTCGACGTTCATCCTCCGTCAGCTCGTTCCTGACGAGCCGGCGGCGGAAACCGGCAACGCGTTCATCGACGCGCTCAGCGAAGAAGAAGCGGAGCGGCTGCTCCTGGAGAAGATGCGATGAGCGAGCTGAGCGCGGTGAAGAAAGCGCTCGTGCGCATCGAAGAGCTGGAGCGCGAGAACGCGCAGCTTCGGCGCGATGCTTTCCCTGACAGAGGTGAGCCGGTCGCGATCGTCGGCATGTCGTGCCGCTTCCCTGGCGGCGTGCGCACGCCGCGCGACTTCTGGCGGCTGCTCGAAAACGGCGTCGAGGCGATCGGCGAAGTGCCGCGCTCACGATGGAACGTTGACGAGTTCTTCGACGCGAATCCCGACGCGGCAGGAAAGGCGTACACGCGCGCGGGCGGATTCCTCGACGACGACGTGTACGCATTCGACGCCGCGTTCTTCGGCATCACGCCGCTCGAGGCGATGGCGCTCGATCCGCAGCAGCGACTGCTTCTCGAGCTGGCGTGGGAAGCGATCGAGCACGCCGGCGTTCCAGCCGACAAATTGCGCGGCGCGCAGGCCGGCGTCTTCGTCGGCATCTCCGCCGCCGACTACGCGCAGGCGCGGCTGCACAGCGGCGATCCGTCGCGCATCGGCGCGTACGACGTCACCGGCTTGATCGGCAGCACCGCCGCGGGACGCATCGCCTACACGTTCGATCTGCACGGGCCGGCGATGGCCGTCGACACCGCGTGCTCGTCATCACTCGTCGCGATCGATCTCGCGTGCGCGAGTCTGCGCGAAGGCACGACCGACTGGGCGCTCGCCGCCGGCGTGAACGTGATTCTCACGCCGCAGGGACACATCTGTTTTTCGAAAATGCGCGCGCTCTCGCCGGACGGCCACTGCCGCACGTTTGACGCCGGCGCGAACGGATTCGTGCGCTCCGAAGGCGGCGGACTGTTGCTGTTGCGGCGCCTTTCCGACGCGCAGCGCGACGGCAATCACATCCACGGATTGATTCGCGGCTCGGCCGTGAACCAGGACGGACGCAGCAACGGCATGACCGCGCCGAACCTGCTCGCGCAGGAGGCGGTCGTGCGCGCCGCGCTCGCGCGCGCAGGCGTCACGCCGCACGACATCAGCTACATCGAAACGCACGGCACCGGCACACCCCTCGGCGATCCGATCGAGCTCGAAGCGCTGGCGAGTGTCTTCGCGCGCAATCGCGCCACTCCTCTCTTCATCGGCTCGGTCAAGACCAACCTCGGACATCTCGAGACCGCCGCCGGAATGGCGGGAGTTCTCAAAGCCGTCCTTGCGCTGCAGCACCGCTCCATCCCGCCGCACCTCCATCTGAAGACGCCCACGCCGCACGTCGACTGGAACGCGCTGCCGTTCCGCGTGCCGCTGCAAGCGACGCCGTGGGAGCGCGACGGCTCACCGCTGCGCGCGGGCGTGAGCGGATTCGGATTCGGCGGCACGAACGCGCACGTCATCCTCGAAGAAGCGCCGGCGGCGATCGAAGAATCGCTTCCGAAACGCGACGACGACCTGCTCCTCGTCAGCGCGAAGAGCGAAGCATCGCTGCAACAGCTCGTCGACGCGTACAAAGCGCAGCTCGACGAACAGCCGGACGCCGTCGCCGAAATTTGCGCGGCATCGCGCGTCGCGCGCGCGCACTTTGCGCATCGCGCCGCGCTCGTTGTCCACTCCGATCGATCGCTCACGACAATCGCAGCTGCTCGCGCGACAGACGCACCGCGGCTCGCGTTCGTCTTCACCGGACAGGGCTCGCAGTACCCGAACATGGCGCGCGATCTCTACGAGCGCGAGCCGTTCTTCCGCGCGCGTTTCGACGAATGCGAGTCGCACCTCGGCATCCCGGTCGCCGACGTCATCTATCGCGGCGCGGGCGATCTCGACGACACGCTCTACACGCAGCCGGCGCTGTTCGCCGTCGGCTACGCGCTCGCGGAGCTGTGGCGCAGCCGCGGCGTCGAGCCGTCGGCCGTGATCGGCCACAGTATCGGCGAGTACACCGCGGCCGCGGTGGCGGGCGTGCTCACGCTCGAAGACGCGTGCCGTCTCGTCGCCGCGCGCGCGAAGGCGATGCACGCGCTGCCGCGCGTCGGCGGGATGTTGTCGGTGCTCGACGGAGTCGACGCAATCGCGCCGCTGCTCGATGAATCTCTGGCCATTGCCGCGATCAACGCGCCGCGCGCCACTGTCGTCGCCGGCGAAATCGCCGCGCTCGACCGACTCGCCGCGACACTCGCCGAGCGCGGCCTTCACGCGCGACGCCTCGCGGTGTCGCACGCATTTCATTCGCCGCTGATGCGCGACGCCGCGTCCGCCGTCGAAAGCGCCGCCGCGTCGATGCGCATGCATGCGCCGAAGATTCCGCTCATCTCCAACGTCACGGCCGAGGCGATGAGCGGCGCGCCGGATGCGGCGTATTGGCGCGAGCATCTGCTGCGTCCTGTCCGCTTCATGGATTCCGTTCGCGCGCTGCGTGCGCGCGGCATCACTGCATTTCTCGAAATCGGCCCATCGCCTGTGCTGTGCGCGTTGGGCCGGCAGATCGACGATGACGGCGCGTGGGTCGCTTCGCTGCGTAAAGAGACCACCGCAGAACGTGCTCTCGCCCTCGCGCTCGCGACGCTCTTCACGCACGGACTCGCCATCGATTGGACTCGACATGGCGCCCCGCGCCGTCACGTCGATCTGCCGGCCTATCGCTTCGACCGCAAACGCTACATCGCCTTCGCTGCGCCCCCGGAGACCAGCATGCCTACGACACCCGCAACTCCCGCAAACGCCGGCGAGATCGCCGCGCGGCTCGACGCGATCATCCGCGAAGCCACCGGCCTCGAGTCGGTCGCGCGCGACGCTAACCTCCTCGAGCTCGGCGTCGACTCGCTGATGCTGATGCAAACACGACATCAGATCACCCAGCGATTCGGCATCGAGATCCCGATCAGCGAATTCTTCGAGCGACTGACGACGATCTCGAAGATCGGCGCCTTTCTCGCCGAGACCACGCAGCACCCAGCACCCAGCACCCAGCACGTGCTCCCTCGCATCGAGGTCGCAGCGACGCCGCGCCCCGACGTCTTCATCCCCTACAAACAGATCCAAACGCAGACCGACGACTCCCGGGACGTTCGCCAAAAACAGCATCTCGAAACACTCGCGCGCGACTTCTGCGACGTCACCGCCCCGTCGAAAGAAGAGACGCAGCGCCATCGGGCGCACTTTGCGAACAACCGCAACGTCGCCGGATTCAGGCCGTCGTGGAAGGAGATGATCTACCAGGTCGTCGCCGAGTCGGCGGATGGGGCGCGCATTCGCAGCCGAGGAGGACGGGAGCTCATCGACTTCACGATGGGATTCGGCGTTCACCTGTTCGGACACAACGCGTCGTTCATTCGCGAAGCGGTCGAGAGCGAGCTGGCGAATGGGTTTCCGCTCGGACCGATGTATCACCTCGCCGGCGAAGTCGCCGAAGCGTTCTGCGAGCTGACGGGGAACGAGCGCGTTGCGTTCTACAACAGCGGAACCGAAGCGGTGATGGTCGCGTTGCGCATCGCGCGTACGGTCACGCAGCGCAACCGCGTCGTCATCTTCGAAGGCTCGTATCACGGATCGTTCGACGGCATCCTCGCGCTGCGCGTCGTGCGCGACGGCGTGCTGCAGACCGTGCCCGGCGCGCCCGGCACCACGCAGGGGATGGTCAACGACGTGCTCGTCCTTCGCTACGACGATCCCGAGTCGCTGGAGATCATTCGCGCGCAGGGCAATGAGCTCGCGGCGGTGCTCGTCGAGCCGGTGCAGAGCCGGCGACCCGATCTTCGTCCGACCGAGTTTCTCCGCGCGTTGCGCGAGATCACGGCGAAGAGCGGCACCGGGCTGATCTTCGACGAGGTGGTCACCGGATTCCGCTGCCATCCGCAAGGCGCGCAGGGCTACTTCGGCGTGCGCGCCGATCTCGCCACGTACGGCAAAGTTGTCGGCGGCGGAATGCCGATCGGCCTCGTCGCCGGGAAAGCGGAATTCATGGATGCCGTCGACGGCGGCGCGTGGTCGTACGGCGACGACTCCTATCCGAAAAAACGCAACACCTTCGTCGCCGGCACGTTCTGCCATCACCCGCTCACGCTTGCGGCGATGCGAGCAGTGCTCGCGCGGCTCAAAGAAGAAGGTCCGGCGCTGCAGCAGACGCTCAACCGCCGTAACGCCGCATTGTGCGGACGACTCAATCGCTTCTTCGAAGAAGAAGAAGTCCCGATCCGCATGGCCTGGTTTGGATCGTTGTTCCGCTTCGTCCTCCGCGGCGACATCGAGCTCCTCTTCTTCCATCTGATCAAACGCGGCTTCTATATCTGGGAAGGCCGCAATTGTTTTCTGTCGACCGCTCACACCGAAGAAGACATCGAGCGCTTGTACGAAGCCGTGGTCGACTCCGTCCGCGCCCTCCGCGAAGGCGGCGTCATCGCCGCACGCACCCGTCCTATCAGTCCTACCAGTCCTATCCGTCCTACAAGTCCTACTACTGAGTTCTCCCTCTTCTTCTTCTCCAGCACCGACAACACCGGTGAAAACAAATACCGCCTCCTCCTGGAAGCCGCCAAATACGCCGACCAAAACGGCTATGCCGCGGTGTGGACGCCCGAGCGTCACTTCCACGATTTCGGCGGCCTCTATCCGAACCCCGCGGTCACCAGCGCGGCGCTGGCGACGATCACCAGCAACATCCGCATCCGCGCCGGCAGCACCGTGCTGCTGCTGCACGATCCCGTTCGCTTCGCGGAGAACTGGTCACTCGTCGACAACCTCTCGCATGGCCGCGTCGATCTCGCGCTCGCACTCGGGTGGAACTCGAATGACTTCGCGCTCGCACCCGACTCGTTCGAAGATCGCGCGCGCCTCTTCCCCGAGCACCTCGACGTCGTACGGCGTTTGTGGCGCGGCGAGACGATCACGCGCCGCGGAGGAAAAGGGGAGCCGGTGCAGATCGAGCTGCATCCGCGTCCGATCCAGCGCGAGCTTCCCGTCTGGTACGTCGCGCCCGGAAATCCGGAGACGTTCCGGATCGCCGGCGAGCAGGGCGCGAATCTCCTGACGTATCTCGAAGGACAAACCGTCGAGCAGCTCGCGGAGAAACTGCAGCTCTATCGGGACGCGCGTGCAAAGAGCGGCCATCGCGGCCCGGGCCACGTGACCTGCATGCTGCACACGTTCCTCGCCGATGACGTCGCGACCGCGCGCGCGATCGTGCACGAGCCGCTGAAGTCCTATCTCCGCAGCTCGCTCTTCCTCCGCAATCAACTCCTCTCCAGCCTCGGTCTCTCGGCGAACGGCAGCGACGTCGATCCGATCCTTGATCGCGCGCTCGACCGCTACCTCGACACCAGCTCCCTCATCGGCAGCGTCGATTCGTGTTTGCCGATGGTGCGCCGCCTGCGCGAGATCGGCGTCGACGAGCTGGGATGCCTCATCGACTTCGGTCTCGACTTCGACACCACGATGCGCGGCCTGGAGTCGCTGACGGCGCTGATGCATCGCGCACGCGAATTCGAAATCCTTCCGCTCACCGAAGAACAGAAAGAGCTCTGGGCCGCCGCGCAGCTCGATCCCGCATCGACGGCGTACAACGAAGCCGTGCTGCTGCAGGTAGGGGACAGTCAATCCTGCCTGTCCGAAGAGCGCCTGCGCGCGGCCGTGCAATCGCTCGCCACGCGTCACGACACGTTGCGCGTGATGCAAATCGACGGCGAGACGCAGCGCATCGCGCCGTCCATCGACGCACCCTTCGAAGTCGCGGACGACGATGCGGCGCTGCTGCGTCCCTTCGATCTGAGACCATCAAATTTGCATCAGGGCCCGCTGTGGCGCGTGGCGCTCCTTCGCGACGGCCGCCTCTACGTCGTCGCGCATCACATCATCGCCAACGGCTGGTCCCTCGGTCTCTTCATCGAAGAGCTGTCCGCGCTGTACGAAGGCAAGCAGTTGCCGCCCGCGACGCCGCTGCGCGCATTTCTTGAATGGCACACTTCGCGGCGCGCGGAAACGCGCAGCGTGAGCGCGCCCGCGCTCGAACTGCCCGGCCCGTGGATCGCGGAGGGCGTGGCGGGCGGGCGGCATGCGTTCGAGATCGGCGGCGAGCTCTACCGCGATTTGAAAAATGTCTCGCGCCAGCGCGGCGCGACGCTGGTGATGACGATGTTCGCCGGCTTCGAGCTGCTGCTCGCGCGCGTGAGCGATCAGCGAAATTTCGTCACCGGCATTCCGCTCTCTGGACAGGCCGCGATGGGTGCCGTCCAGCTCGCAGGCCAGTGCACGACGATCATGCCGGTCGTCTGCGATCTCGACGCGGACTGCACGCTCGATCATCTCGTCGCCGAATCGCGGCGCGCGCTCATGGAAATGCACGCGCACGGCGGCACGCGCTGGACCGCGCCGCCGTTGCGCGCGATGTTCAACATGGATCGCGCGCCGGCGATGAATACGTTTGCTGGCTTCCCGATGACGGTGCTCACCGCGCCGATCGGTGACGCGAAGGTCGATCTCTTCGCGAACCTCATCGACTTCGGCGATCGCCTCGCCATCGAATTCGATTATCGCCGCGCGCTCATCGACGATCGAGTCACACACGCGTGGAGCGATGCCTATCGACGCATTCTCATCGCGCTCTCCGATCCCGCGGCCGGAAGTGAAAATGCGTTCGCGATTCCGATCTGCGACGCCGGCGACGTGCGCGATGACGCGGGCCGTCCCGTGCCACGCGGCGTGGAAGGGGAGTGGAAGGACACGGGCGATCTCGTCCGCGAATGCGCCGACAGCAGCATCGAGTGGCGCGGACGCAAAGAGCGCCGCGCGCTCATGAACGGCCGCCGCGTGAATCTCGCCGTCGTCGAGTCGCTGCTGCGCCGCTTCGCGCTCAGCGCGCGCGCGAGCGTGAACGACGCCGGCGAGTTGATCGCATCCGTCGCACTCCCGGACTCGATGACCGCTGCGAGTTTGCGTCGCGCGATGCGCGACATCGCGCCGCCGCACTTCATTCCGGCATGGTTCGAAATCGATGGCGCGCTCGAAAGCGGCAGCGACGAACCGCAGTCACTTCTCGAACGCCGCCTCGCACCGTTTTGGAATTCCGTGCTGCGCATCGCGAGCTGCGATCCCAATGACGCGTTCACGTCCCTCGGCGGTCAAAGCATCCAGGCCGCGCAACTCGTCGCGCGCGTGCGCCAGGAACTGAGCATCGACCTCGAACTGCGCGAGCTGTTCGAACATCCGACGCTTCGCTCGCTCGCGCGTTTCCTAGAAGGACGCGCGTCGTCCGAACATCCGCCGATTCCGCGCGCGCCGCTGCAGGAACACTATCCGCTCTCGCACGCGCAGAAACGGATCTGGCTCGCACAGCAGCTCGACCCGTCAATGACCGCGTACGACATCCCGCTCGCGGCATGGCTCGATGGCCCGCTCGACGTCGCACGATTGCAGCACGCGTTCGACGTCGTCGTCGAGCGCCACGAGTCGCTGCGCACCGAGTTCGTCACCGTCGACGGCGAGCCGCGGCAGCGTGTGGGCGACGTGCGGCCGCAGCTTCTTCTCGAAAAAATCTCGCCGCAGCGCCACGCGCTGCACCTCACGCTCGATCACATCAACGCCGACGGCTGGTCCGCGGGCGTGCTCGTGCGCGAGCTCGCTGCGCTCTATCGCGGCGCCGCACCGTCGGAGCTGCCGCCGCTTCCCATTCAATATCGCGACTTCGCGGTCTGGCAGAACGAGACCGCCGCGAGGGACGACGAAGGCCGCCGCTATTGGCTCTCGCGCTTCGCGCAGAGCGTGCCGCGACTCTCGCTGCGCACCGATTCGCCGCGGCCGATGGTGCGCAAGTACGACGGAAGCCGGATGCGCATGCCGTTCGACGACGGGCTCGCGTCCGCGATTCGCGCGCTCGCGAGCGACGCCGGCACGAGCGCCTTCATCGTGCTGCTCGCTGGCGTGAAAGCGCTGCTGCATCGGCTGATTGGTGACGAAGACATCGTCACCGGCGTTCCGGTCAGCGGACGTGGACGGCCCGAGCTCGATCATCAGATCGGACTCTTCGTCAACACGCTCCCGCTGCGCGACGAAGTGCGCGGCGGCTGGACGTTCCGCCGCCTTCTCGATCGCGTCCGCCGCAATGCCGTCGACGGATTCGCGCACGGCGACTATCCGCTCGACCTCATCGTCGAACAGCTGGACCTGCGTCGCGACTGGAGCCGTACGCCGCTCTTCGACGTGATCGTCACGTCGGATGACGTCGAAGGCGAGCAGTTCGATTTCGGCGACGTCACGCTGACGCGCATCGACCTGCCGCAGCGCACGAGCCTCTTCGATCTGCTGTTTCATTTCATCGAAGAACGCCAGGCTGGGAAGCCTGCTCAAGAGCGGTCATTGCGTCTCGATCTCGACTACGACACCGCGCTCTTCCGCCCCGAAACGATGGCGCTCATGCAGCAGCGCTTCGCCGCGCTCCTGCGCGGCGTCACCGCGAATCCCGACAGCGCGATCGCATCCATCGACCTCACCACCGACAGCGAAAGGAGCGCCGCGAGCATCCGGCTCGAGGCGTCGTTCCGTCTATGAGCATCACCATCGATGTTGTTGAAGGCGCCACACCGCCGCAGCTCGCCGCCGCGTATCTCGCGCTCCTCGCGCGCTACGGATTGCTCGAGGACTGCGCGATCGCGAATGTCGATGAGACCACTTCGTTCGCGCACCTGATCGAATCGATTGGAACCGCGATCCCCGTCGACGCGCAGCCGGCGATTCACATCGACGGCCAACGCTGTTCGTTCACCGCCGATGCGTATCCACTGCCGTTCCTCGAACAATTCGCGCGCCACTACGCGCGCACGCTCGAAGCACTGCTCCGCGATCCGCACGCGCTCGTTGCAAAGTTCGAGCTGCTCGACGAGAACGAGAAGCGCGAGCTGATCGAAACGTGCAATCCGCCGGCGATCGCCATTACCAGCGACGACGATCTCGTCAGCCGTTTTGAAGTGCGCGCAGCAGCGACGCCGCACGCCGTCGCGCTGACCTGCGAAGGACGCTCGGTCACCTACGCGCAGCTCGACGCCGTCGCCTCGACGCTCGGTGCCGCGCTCGCGCTCGATCACGGCCTGCACGAAGGCGACCTCGCCGCCATTCTGCTCGAGCGCTCCGAGTGGGTCGTTCTCACGATCCTCGCGATCATGAAGACCGGCGCGGCGTATCTGCCGATCGATCCCGCGTATCCGAAGGCGCGCGTCGAGCACATGCTGCGCGACAGCGGCGCGAAGCTGCTGCTCTCCGAGCCGCCGTTTCTCTCCGAGTACGAAGGCATCGACGTGCACACGATCGCCGAGCGTCCGTGGCGATCGCTTCCCGAAAATTGCTCGCGCTCGATCGAGCGTCTCGCCTACACCATCTACACCTCCGGTTCGACCGGCGTGCCGAAAGGCGTGCTGCTGACGCATCGCAACGTCGCGCGTCTCCTCGAGTCGACCGATCCCGTGTATGGCTTCCGCAGCGACGACGTCTGGCTGCTCTTTCATTCGCCGGCGTTCGACTTCTCGGTGTGGGAGATGTGGGGCGCGCTCCTGTACGGCGCCCGGCTTGTCATCCCGCCGTCCGTCGTCAGCCGCGATCCGCAGGCGGTGTACGACCTTGTGCGGCGCGAGCGCGTCACCGTGCTCAATCAGACGCCGTCGGCGTTCCGGCAATTCGACGCCGTCGATCGCGAAGAGCGCGCGCGCCTCGCGCTGCGCTACGTCATCTTCGGCGGCGAGATGCTCGATCCGTCGTCGCTCCGCGAATGGTTCGAGCGCCACGGCGACGAAGTGCCGCGCATGGTCAACATGTACGGCATCACCGAGACCACGGTGCACGTGACGATCCGCGACATCACGCGCTCCGATCTCCGCTCCTCCAGCGTGATCGGGCGACCGATGGACGGCTGGAGCATCCATCTTCTCGATCGCTGGGGCAACGTCGTGCCGCGCGGAGTCGCGGGCGAGATTCACGTCGGCGGCGACGGTGTCGCGCGCGGCTATCTCAATCGCCCCGAGCTGAACGCGCAGCGATTTCTTCCCGATCCTTTTTCCGGCGGCGGCACGCTCTATCGCTCCGGCGATCTCGCCCGCCGGCTCTTCGACAACGATCTCGAATACCTCGGCCGCATCGATCACCAGGTCAAAGTCCGCGGCTTCCGCATCGAGCTCGGCGAGATCGAGCATTGCCTGCTCGAACATCCATCGGTGAATGACGCGGCCGTGCTGCCGGTCAACACGAATGACGGCGTCGAGCTCGTCGCATTCCTCTTCGGCGCCGAAGCGCCGCGCACGCGCGAGCTGCGCCAGTTCCTCCGCCGCTCGCTCCCCGCGTACATGATCCCGTCGCGTTTCGTCGCGCGCGAAAAAAGACCGCTGACGTCGAACGGCAAACTCGATCGCCGCCAGCTGCTCGAGTCCACCGCCGGAGGTGCCGCGTGAGCACGAGCCATCTGGAGCTCGCCGCGCGGGGCGCGGCTGCCGAGTATTGGGACGCCAAACTGCGCGGCGCGCCCGCGCTGCGGTTGCCGCGCGGTGGTGAACGCCGCGAAGCAGTCGTCGACATCCCCGAAATGCTCGCGGCATCGCTGCAGCGCGCCGCGAACGACTCCGACATCAGCGCGTATCTGTTGTCGCTCGCAGCCTTCGCCGCGTTGCTCTCGCGCTACAGCGAAAACGACGAAGTGCTGATCGCTGCTGCGCCGCGCGTCTGGTTCCGGCAGCGCATCGACGAGCAGACGACGTTTCGCATGCTCGCCGAATCGCTGCGCGACGAGATGCAGTCCAACCTTCGTCATCGCATCACCTTCGTCACCGATGACGCGCTGCTCGATGCTGCGTTCTCCGACGATCGCGTCGCACCGCCCGACGAAACACTCGACCGCGCGCCGCTGCACCTCCACGTCGAGCGCCGCCGCGTGCACGTTTTCTACGACGACGGCGTCGCCGCAAACATGGCCCGCCATTTCGTCGTGCTGCTCAACGGCATGCTCACTGCGGCCGACACCCCAATTGCGCACTTCGCGATGCTCTCCGCCGAGGAAGTGCAGTACCTCGTCGAGATCTGCAACCCCGGACCGATCGCGAATCCATGCGACGACGATCTCGTCACGCGCTTCGAACAACAAGTCGCGCGCACACCCGACGCGATCGCGGTGACGTGCGAAGACCGCTCGCTCACCTACGCCGACCTCGACGCGCGAGCGAACGCACTCGCCGAAATGCTCATCGACGAGCACGAAGTGCGCGACGGCGACATCGTCGCCTTCACCGGCCATCGCACAGAACACCTCGCCGTCACGATCCTCGGCATCCTCAAAACCGGCGCCGCGTATCTGCCGATCGATCCGTCGTACCCCGAGGCGCGCGTCGCCCACATGCTCGCCGACAGCGGCGCGAAAGTGCATCTGCGCGACTATCCGTCGCCAAGGAGAGCGGGCATCTTGCCCGCCCCCCGGGGGCGGGCGGGACGCCCGCTCTCCTCTACCGCCTACATCATCTATACCTCCGGCTCCACCGGCGTCCCGAAAGGCGTCGCCGTCACGCACCGCAACGTCGTCCGCCTCTTCGAGTCGACGCATCCCGAATATCGCTTCGACTCTCACGACGTCTGGACGCTCTTTCACTCCGCGGCTTTCGATTTTTCCGTGTGGGAGCTGTGGGGCGCGCTGCTCTACGGCGGACGCGTCGTCATCGTCACGCACGAACAGAGCCGCAACACCGAGGCGTTTTATGAGCTCGTCGCGCGCGAGCGTGTGACCGTGCTCAATCAAACGCCGTCCGCGTTCCGGCAGTTCGATGGCGTCGATGCGACGAAACGCGCGGACCTCGCGCTGCGCCTCGTCATCTTCGGCGGCGAGGCACTCGACCCGTCGACGATGCGCGGCTGGTTCGAGCGCCATGGCGACGCGCGGCCGCGCGTCATCAACATGTACGGCATCACCGAGACGACCGTGTTCGTCACCTGGCGTCCGCTCTCGATTGGCGATCTGCAAATGCCGGCAGTGATCGGGACGCCGATTCCCGGCTGGCAGATTCACCTGCTCGACCGCCACGGCAATCTCGTTCCCGCAGGCGTCGCCGGCGAGATCTACGTCGCCGGCGAAGGCGTCGCCCTCGGCTACCTGCATCGCCCCGAATTGAACGCGCAGCGATTTCTTCCCGATCGTTTCGCGGGCACTGGAACGCTCTATCGAAGCGGCGATCTCGCGCGCCGCATCAACGCGACCGAGATCGAATACCTCGGCCGCATCGATCAGCAGGTCAAAGTCCGCGGCTTCCGCATCGAGCTCGGCGAGATCGAACAGCGCCTGCTCGAACATCCTTCGATCCGCGACGCGGCGGTGCTGCCGCACGACGGCGAAGACGGAGTCGAGCTCGCCGCGTTTCTCTTCGGCGCACCGCAGATCGCCGCGCACGAACTGCGCGCGCGATTGACAGAGACGCTGCCCGAGTACATGGTGCCGTCGCGCTTCGTCTCCGTCCCCGAGCGCCCGCTCACTTCGAACGGAAAGCTCGACCACCGCGCGCTTCTCGCGCTCCTCGCATCGTCCGAAGCTCCGGCAGAAAAACCTGCAAGCGCCATCGAAGAAACGCTGCTCGCGATCTGGAGCGACGTGCTGCGCACGCCCGTCCGCCGCGACGACAGTTTCTTCGTCCTCGGCGGTCACAGTCTGAAGGCCGCGCGCCTCATCGGACGCATACGCCGCGAGCTCGCCGTCGACGTCTCGCTCGCCGATCTCTTCACCGCGCCCTCCGTCGCCGAGCTCGCGGGTCTCCTCGAAGGACGCGTGCGCGCTTCGCTCGCGCCGATCGAGCCGCTCCCGCCCGCGGAGTCGTACGAGCTGTCGCACGCACAGCGGCGGCTGTGGGTGATCGAGCAATTCGAGCAAGCCGAAGGCGCGTACAACGTGCCGGCCGCGCTGATGCTCGAAGGCGCGCTCGACTTCGACGCGCTACATGCCGCGTTGCGTGCAGTCGTCGGGCGGCATGAATCGCTGCGCACACATTTCATCGACGGACCGCGACAGGTCATCGGCGCACCTGAGTTCTCGTGGAATGTGATCGACGCGGACGAAGCGACCGCGCTGCGCGTCGCGCAAACGGAAGCGTTGCACAAATTCGATCTCGCACGCGATCCGTTGCTGCGCGTCACGCTCGTGCGCATCGCTGCGGACAAACATTTGTTCGTCTTCGTCGCGCATCACATCGTCTGCGACGCGCGCTCTCTGGAGATCTTCGTGCGCGACGTCGCAGACGCGTACGCGAAGAAGCCGCTCTCGCCGCTCGCGATTCAGTACAAAGACTTCGCCGCCTGGCAGTCCGGCGATGCGTTCGCCGCGCATCGCGCATGGTGGCACGAGCTCCTCGATGGCGAACTGCCACGCATCGATCTGCCGACCGATTTTCCGCGCCCGCCGGTGCGCACGTATCGCGGCGAGACGCGTTCATTTCGCATCGCGCCCGCGCAGCAGCAGCGCATCGACGCGCTGGCGAAGAAACACGGCCTCACGCCGGTGCTGCTCGCGCTTGTCAATGTCCTCCTCTTCCGCCTCACCGGACAGCGCGATCTCATCACCGGCCATCCCGTCACCGGCCGCGTGCATCCCGATCTCGACGATCAGATCGGCATGTACGTGAACACGCTGCCGCTGCGCATGCGCTTGTGCGGCGATGCCGCGCTCGACGAAACGATCGCCGACATGTCGCGGCTCTTCGCCGGCGCGTTCGATCATCAGTCGTATCCGTTCGACCGCCTCGTTGACGAATTGAAGGTCGCGCGCGACACCGCGCGCTCGCCGCTCTTCGACGTGCTAGTCGTCGTCCACGACGCCGGCGAGACCGCGCTCGCGCTCGATGGCATTCGCGCAACGCCCGTTCCGCTCGACAGCGGCACGAGCAAGTTCGACCTCAGCTTCTACTTCACGCAGCGCGGCGGCGAGCTGTCGTGCGACATCGAGTACGACACCGCGCTCTTTCACCGCGATTCGGTCGAGCGCTGGTGGCGCGCGTTCGAGCGCGTGCTCGACGCCGCCGATGACGCGCGGCCCGATGCGATCGACGTCATTTCCGACGAGGAGCGCGGGCGTCTCGCCCGCCTCTCGGGGGCGGGCGGGACGCCCGCGGTCCTCGAAGACGCGACGCTCGTCTCGCTCTTCGAACAGCAGGTCGACGCGACGCCGTCTGCGATCGCCATCGCGCCGTCGACGACCTATCGCGCGCTCGACAAGCAGGCCAATCGCATCGCCAACTTTCTCCTCGACCGGCGCTTCGCGGAGAGTGGCGCGTGCGTCGCCGTCCGCCTCGATCGCAACGCCGATCTCATCGCCGCGATCCTCGGCATCCTCAAAACCGGCGCCGCCTACGTGCCGCTCGATCCCGCGTATCCCGACGCGCGCGCGCAATTCATCATCGATGACAGCGGCGTGACGACGGTCCTCGACGAATCCAAACTTCGGCTCGCCGCGTCGTTCTCGGCGGCGCGCCCTGGCGTTGCCACGACTCCCTGCGATGCGGCGTACGTGTTGTACACCTCGGGATCGACCGGCGAGCCGAAGGGAGTCGTCGTCGAACAGCGCAGCGTCGTCAACGTCGTCTGCGCGCTGCCGTTCGAAGGCGGTCCGCTGCGTGTCGCGCTGATCGCGCCGCTGATCTTCGACGTCTCCGTGCACCAGCTCTTCGCCGCGCTGTTCGGCGGACACGAGGTGCATGTGATCTCCGAAGAGATGAAGCGCGATCCCGCGCAGCTCGTGCGCTACTTCGCGGAGCACGCGATCGATGTCGCCGACTGCACGCCGACGCTCTTCGCGATGCTGCTCGAGTCCGGCCTCGCAGCGAGCGCGCGTCCGCCGCGCCATCTCATCATCGCCGGCGAGGCGCTGCCGCGCGCACTCGTCGAGCGCTTCTACGCGAACGGCCGCCATCGCACGACGCGCATGACCAACGCGTACGGACCGACCGAGGCGTGCGTGTACGCGACGGCGTATGCGGTGGATCCGGATCGACTGCCGGTTGGGTCGATTCCGATCGGCACACCGCTGACGAATGTCGAGATCCTCATCGTCGATGATGCGCTGCATCTCGTGCCGCGCGGATGCGTCGGCGAGATTTGCATCGGCGGTGCGGGACTCGCGCGCGGCTATCTCCACCGCGACGCGCTCACCGCGGAGCGCTTCGTCGCGCATCCGCTCCGCGCGGGCGAGCGTCTCTATCGCACCGGCGATTACGGACGATGGAATGTCGACGGCCAGCTCGAATACCTCGGACGCCGCGACGCGCAGGTCAAAGTGCGCGGCCATCGTCTCGAGCTCGGAGAAGTCGAAGCAGCATTGCGCCGCCATCCGCAGGTGCGCGACGCCGCCGCAATCACGATCGGCGAAGGCGTCGAGCGCGACCTCGCCGGCTACGTCGCCGCGCCTCCGTCGCTTACGCCGTCTGCCATTCGGGACTTCCTCGCCGGCATCGTTCCCGACTTCCTGATTCCGTCGCGCATTGTCGTCGTCGACGCGCTGCCGCTGACTGCATCCGGCAAAGTCGATCGCAAAGCGCTTCCACCGCTCGACGACGCGCCGGCCGAGGACGATGCGCTGCCGCGCAACGAGCTCGAGCAACAGATCGCCGCGCTGTGGGAAACCGTGCTCCAGCGCAAAGACCTCGGCGTGCGCACCGATTTCTTCGCCGCCGGCGGACAGAGCCTGAAGGCCGTCCAGCTCGTCGCACGACTGCGCGAGCTGACGGGTCGCGCGATCGCATTCAGTGACGTCTTCCGCCACCCGACCATCGAAGCGCAGGCGCGCCTCATCGCCGGCTTGCATTCCGCAAATTCAACGCCGATTACGGCAGCGGCACCCGCGGACCTCTACGAATGCTCGCATGCGCAGCGGCGCATGTTTTTCCTCGATCGCGTCGACGCAACCGGCCGCGCGTACCAAATGCCGGGACTCTTCCGCGTCGACGGCGCCCTGGACGAGCGCGCTTTGCGCGAGGCCTGTCGCCGCGTCGCGCTGCGCCACGAGTCGCTGCGCACGACATTCACGCTCGTCGACGGCGAGCCGATGCAGCGCGTCTCTCCGCGTGCGGACGTGCGCGTCTCCGTGATCGAGACGACGATTGACATCGATGACGAAGACGCGCTGCGCGAGCTCATCGCGCGCGACACCGCGCGCCGTTTCGATCTGGAGCGCGGCCCGCTCTGGCGCATCACGCTCTTCCGCATCGCGCCGGAAATGCACTTGCTCCTCTTCAACATGCATCACCTCATCGCCGATGGCCGCTCGATCGACGTCTTCGCGCGCGAGATTTCGGCCGGCGACGAACTGCCGCCGCTCGCGATTCAATACAAAGACTTCGCAGCGTGGCAGAACACGCTCGCACTCGACGACAGCGCCTCGTACTGGCGCGAGAAGCTCGTGCCGCCGATCGCTGCCCTGGAATTGCCGACGGATCGCCCGCGGCCTGCGGCGCGCTCGTTCGAAGGACGCGTCGCGCACGCGACGTTCCCTGCGGAGCTGATCGCGCGACTCGACGCGACCGCGCGCGAACAACACACGACGCTTTTCGCCGCGCTCGTCGCAGCGGTGAAGATCGTGCTGCAGCGTTGGTCGGGACAGGAAGACATCGTCACCGGCTCGCCGGTCGCGGGACGCGAGCGCGTCGAGCTGGAAGAACAGATCGGCCTCTACGTGAATACCGTCGTGTTGCGCGATCGCGTTCGCGCGGGCGATTCACCTGCAGACACGCTGCGCAATGTCGGACGCACGATCGCCGAAGCGCTCGAACATCAAAGCTATCCGTTTGATCGATTGGTGAGCGATCTCGCGCTGCCGCGCGATCCATCGCGCTCGCCGCTCTTCGACGTCCTCATCGCAATGCAGGAGTCTCCCGCCGTCGATCTCCGCCTCGGCGACGCGATCGTGCGCGAGCTTCCGCTGCGCGGCGAGGCCAGCAAGTTGGACCTCGGCTTCCATTTCGTTCCGCGCGCGGACGGCGCAGTCATGCTCGACGTGGAATACGCGACCGCGCTCTTCGACGCGCCGCGCATCGAGAAGCTGATCGCCGATGTCGTGCGCGCGGCGGAGGCGATCGGCGGCGGTGATGAACTTACGCCGAGGCTCGTGAAGATTTGGAGAGAGATCCTCGATGAGCCGGAGATCGAAGTCGCCGACGACTTCTTTGAGCTCGGCGGCGACAGCCTGCGCGCCATGCGCCTCCTCGCGCGCGTCGAGCGCGACCTCGAAGTCTCGATCTCGCTCGGCGATTTTCTGCTCGCGCCGACGATCGAGGGGATGATCGGGCTCGCGCAGCGTGCGCGACGCGGTGCCGAGGCGATTCCGGTGACGGCGCAGGCGGAGGACTACGAGCTCACGGATGCGCAGCAGCGCCTCTGGCTGCTCGACCGCATCGACGCGATCGGCAGCGCGTACAACATCGCCGCCGCGTTCGCACTCGATGCGGATCTGGACGTCGAGCGATTCACGAATGCCGTGCGCGCGCTCGTCGCGCGCCACGAGTCGCTGCGCACGCGATTCATCACGCGCGACGACGAGCCGCGGCAGCGCGTCTTCTCGGCGGATACGCCCATCGATTTCATCGAGACCGCCGACGTCGACGCTGCGCTGTGCGAAGAGCTTGCGCATCGTTTCGATCTCGCGAACGAGGCGTTGTTCCGCGTGCTCGTCATCAATAAGCGCGTCGTGCTCTTCCACCTCCATCACATCATCGCCGACGCGCAGTCGGCGGACGTCGTGCTCGAAGAATTGGAAGCGCTCTATCGCGGCGAGTCGCTCGCGCCGCTGCGCATTCAGTCGAAAGATGCAACGCGCTGGCTGCGCGCGCGCGACGACTCCGCACATCGCGAATACTGGCTGCAGAAGCTCGCGCCGCTGGTCGCGACGCTCGATCTTCCCGCCGATTACGCGCGTCCCGCAGCGCGCACGTTCGAAGGCGCTCTCGTGGAGCGCGCGTTGCCACGCGAGCTCGCGCATTCGCTGCACGAGCTGGCGCGCGAGCGCGGTGTCACGCCGTTCGTTCTTTTTGCTGCCGCGGTGAAAGCGCTGCTGCATCGCTACACCGGCGAGGAAGACATCGTCGTCGGCACGCCCGTCTCCGGCCGCCGGCACGCCGATCTCGAGCGGCAGGTCGGCCTCTATCTCGACACGATCGTCCTGCGCGATGACGTCCGGGCCGGCGAGCCGTTCCTCGATCTCCTCGACCGCGTGCACGAGACGACGACCGCCGCATTCGAGCACTTGTATCCGTTCGACAAACTCGTCGGCGAGCTCGCGCTGCCGCGCGACACCAGCCGCTCGCCGCTCTTCGACGTCCTCCTCGTCCATCACGCGCGCGAGCGCACCACGTTCCTCGGCGCAACGCCGTATCCGCTTCCCGCGCAGACCAGCAAATTCGATCTGAGCATCCACGTCAGCGAAGATCGGCTCGAGCTCGAATACGCGACCGATCTCTTCACGCACGCGCGCATCGAACGACTCGCCGAACATCTCGAATCGTTACTGCGCTCCATCGTCGACGACCCATCCCAATCAATCGGCGAACTGTCGTTGGGTGTCCTTCCGAGCCGCGCAGACGGCGAGGAATCCCCCGCCGAAAACATCCTCGCGAAAATCGACGCGGTCGCCGCCGAACAACCGTGCCTCGTCTTCAACAACCGCACGCTCACCTTCGGCGAAGTGCGCGAACGCGCCGACCGCCTCGCCGCGCAGCTCGCATCGATCATCAAGCCCGGCTACGTCGTCGCCGTCACGCTCGACCGTTCCGACGAGCTCGCGATCGCGATGCTGGCGACGCTCAAGGCCGGCGGCGTGTACGCGTATCTCGATCCGCATCTCCCGCCCGCGCGTTTCGAGCTGCTGCTCAACGACTGCGACCCGCGCGCGCTCATTACCAACGATGGCATCGTCGCACGCGAATCCAACGCCGAGCCGCTCGAAAACGCCGGGTACATCGTCTACACGTCGGGCTCCACGGGCCAGCCGAAAGGCGTCGTCGCCACGCGGCGCTGCGTAGACAATCTGATCTCCTGGCAGGAGCGCGCGCTCGGCCGCGGTTTGCGCTCGCTGCAGTTCGCGTCGCTCTCGTTCGACGTCTCGGTCCAGGAAATTCTCTTCAGCCTCGCGTCCGGCGGCACGCTGATCGTTCCGAGCGATGACGAGCGGCGCGACGTCACTCCGCTCATTGCGCAGCACGACATCGAATTGGTGACGATGCCGTTCTCCGCACTCAACGCCTGGTTCCTCGGCGGCGCAGAGCGCATCGCCGCGCTGCCGTCGCTCACGCACATCATCACGTCCGGCGAGCAGCTGCAGATCACCACGGAAATGCGACGCTTCCTCGAAGCGCGTCCCGACGTCGCGCTCCACAATCAATACGGCCCGTCGGAAACGCACGTCGTCACCAGCCACACGATCTCCGCGTCGCGCCACAACATCACCGACCTTCCGCCGATCGGCACGCCTGTCGCGAACACGCGCGTCTTCATCGTCGACCCGCGACTGCAACCCGTTCCCGTCGGCATCACCGGCGAATTGCTCGTCGGCGGTGCGAACGTCGCGGACGGATATCTGCGCCGTGATGATCTGACGCGCGATCGCTTCATTCAATACGAAGGCGAGCGCGTGTACCGCACCGGCGATCGCGCGCGCTGGCGCGAAGATGGCGCGATCGAGTTTCTCGGACGGCGCGACGAGCAGGTGAAGATTCGCGGCTTCCGCGTCGAGCCGGGTGAAGTCGAACAGACGTTGCGGCAGCATCCGCGCGTGCGCGACGCCGCCGTGATCGTGGCAGGGGAAAGCGGCGCGCGCGAGTTGTGGGCGTACGTCGCCGGCGACCTCAGCGAAGACGACGTGCGCGCGCACGCCGCGCGGACGCTGCCCGATTACATGGTCCCATCGCGCGTGATCGCGATGGACGCGCTGCCGCTGACGTCGAGCGGCAAACTCGATCGCCTGGCGCTCCCGGTGTGGAGCAGGCTTTCCAGCCTGCCCCCGGACGTCTCTCCACGTAACGCAATCGAATCCCGGCTCGCCGCGATCTTCGAGAGCGTGCTGCAGCGATCGCCGATCGGCATCCACGATGACTTCTTCGCCATCGGCGGACACAGTCTCAGCGCCACGCGATTCGCCGCGCGCATCTCGCGCGAGCTCGGTCTCAACGCGGGACTCAGCGACGTCTTCGCACATCCGACCGTCGCGTTGATGGCCGCGCATCTGCGCGCCGCGTCGCCCGCGGCCGCGCCGATCGAAGCAGCGCCGCCCGCCGATCACTACCCGCTCTCGCACGCGCAGCAGCGGATGTGGGTCCTCGAACATCTCAGCGCGGACGCGAGCGCGTATCACGTTCCCGCCGCGATCCGCGTGCGCGGACCGCTCGACGTCGCGCGCCTCGAGCGCGCGCTGCAGTCGCTCGTCGACGCGCACGAGTCGTTCCGCACGATGTTCCTCTTCGAAGATGGCGAGCCGCGGCAGCGCATCGCGTCCGGCATGCGCGCGCAAATTCACATCGTCGACTCTCTGCACGGCGAGCTCGCGTACCGATTCGATCTCGCCGCCGGCCCGCTCTTCCGCGTCGCGCTGTTGCGAGTCGCCGATGACGACGCGGTGCTGTTCGTCAACCTCCATCACATCATCACCGACGGCTGGTCGCTCGATCTCTGCATCCGCCAGCTTCTGCACGCGTACGAGTCAGATGCGCGCATTGACGCGCCGCGCGTGACGTACAAGGACTACGCGCAGTGGCAGCGCACGCTTCTCGACACCGATACGTACTGGCGCGCGCAGCTCGCCGATCTCGAGCCGCTCGAACTGCCGACCGATTTCCCGCGTCCGGCCGCGCAGTCGTTCGAAGGGAAGACGCTCACGTTTGATGTCAGTGCGGACATCACGCAGCGCTTCAGCGACATGGCCGCGCGTCACGGCGCGAGCGTCTTCATCGCGCTCCTCGCGGCGGTCAAGGCGCTGCTGCATCGCACGAGCGGCCAGCGCGACTTCGCGGTCGGCTCGCCGATCGCCGGCCGCAGTCATCGCGATCTCGAAGACGTCGCCGGCTGCTTCATCAACACGCTCGTCCTCCGCGATCGGGTCAATCCCGATGAAACGTTCGCGAGTTTCCTCGCACGCGTGCGCGAGACCACGCTCGCCGCGTACGAACATCAGTCGTATCCGTTCGACCGCCTCGTCGACGAGCTGGTGACGGCGCGCGACGCGTCGCGCTCGCCGCTCTTCGACGTCCTCGTCGCGATGCAGAACGACGGCGCGCTCGACGTCCGCCTCGGCGAGACGTCTTTCCGCGAAGAGCCGCTGCCGCTGTCGATGGCGAAGTTCGATCTCAGCCTCACCGCGTTCATCGACGCCGGCGCGCTGCGGCTCAGCGTGCAGTACGCGACCGCGCTCTTCGAAGAAGAAACGATCCGGCGCATGGCGTGGCATCTCGAACGGTTGCTCGACGCCGTCTCGGCGAATCCCGACGTGACGCTGCGCGACATCCCGCTCGTCAATGAGGACGAACGGCAACAACTGACGCGCGTCATGCACGGCGAGAGCGCGCCCGTCGAGCTGACGAGCCTCGTCGACCTGTTCGAGCGCGCCGTCGACCAGTGGCCCGATCGCGTCGCCGTCGCATGCGGCGGCGAGTCGCTCACATATCGCGCGCTCGACGCGCGTGCGAACGCGATCGCGCAGTGGCTGATCGCCGGGCACGGAGTCGTCGCTGACACACGTGTGGGCGTGCGCGTCGAGCGTTCGGTCGATTTGATCGCCGCGATGATCGGCACGCTCAAAGCGGGCGGCGCGTACGTGCCGGTGGAGACGTGGTACCCCGAAGCGCGCGCGTCGATGATCCTCGACGACGCGCAGTGCGCGGCCGTCATCACCGCCGAGCGTATCGCCCACGCCGTCGCGAATTTTTCGAGCGAGCGTCCGCGCGTGAACATCGCGCCGCATCACCTCGCCTACGTGCTCTACACGTCCGGCTCCACCGGCAAGCCGAAGGGCGTGATGATCCAGCACCACAGCGTCGTCAACTTCGCGGCCGGAGTGCGCGAGATGTTCTTCGCGCACGCGGACGCGCTGCGCATCGGCCTCATCGCGTCGGTCGTCTTCGACGCGTCGGTGCGCCAGATCTATCCCGCGCTCCTCAACGGACACGAGCTGCACATCGTCGATGACGACACGAAGCGCGACGCGCACGCGCTCGTGCAGTGGCTGGCGGATCGCCGCATCGACGCGTGCGACGCGACGCCGAGCATCTTCGCCGTGATGATGGACGGCGGCCTCGCCGATGCTGCGCACAAGCTGCGCTGGTTCCTCCTCGTCGGCGAGTCGTTCGCGCGCGCGCTCGCCGAGCGCTTCCACGCGAACGGCAATCGCGAGAGTGTGATCGTCAACTCGTACGGCCCGACGGAGTGCACCGTCGAGTCGACGTCGTATCCGATCGATCCCGATGCGATGCCGGCGGGTGCGCATCTTCCGATCGGACGGCCGCTCGTGAATCAGAGCATCTGGCTCCTCGACGAGGCGGGACGCCTGCTTCCGTACGGCGCGCGCGGCGAAATCTGCATCGGCGGTCTCGGCCTCGCCCGCGGCTACCTCGGCCGCGACGAGCTCACCGCCGAGCGCTTCATCGCGCATCCGATTCTCCGCGGCGAGCGGCTCTATCGCACCGGCGACTACGGCCGCTGGCGCAACGACGGCCAGCTCGAGTTCCACGGCCGCCGCGACGGACAGGTCAAAGTGCGCGGCTATCGCATCGAGCTCGGCGACGTCGAGGCCGCGCTGCGCCGCTGTGAAGGCGTGCGCGATGCCGCGGTCGTCGTGCACGACGCCGACCTCGCCGCGTACGTCGTCGCCGAAAATCTCGACGCGATTCGCGCGCAGCTCGCGCAACTCCTCCCCGCATACATGATCCCCGCCTGGATCGTTCCGATCGACGCGATCCCCCTTGGCGCAACCGGCAAGATCGATCGCCGCGCGCTCCCGCCGCCTCCGCGCGAAGACGAGCACGTCGCGCCGTCGACGGATCTGGAACTCGCGCTCGCCAAAATCTGGTCCGAAGTCATCGGCGTCGCCGACATCGGCGCAACAACGAGCTTCTTCACCATCGGCGGCAACAGCATCCGCGCGATCCAAATCCTCTCGCGCATGCGCCGCGATCTCGAGCTGCAAGCCCCGCTCGCCGAATTCTTCGCGCGCCCGACGATTCGCGAGCTGGCGACATACGCGACGCGCGCGCCGCAGCTCGCGCACGCGTCGTCCGACGAACTGTCCGCAGCCCAGCGCCGCCTCTGGATCATCGATCGGATGATCGGCCCGACGTCGCTTTACAACATTCCGGCGGCGCTGCGCATCCGCGGCGCGTTCGATGTCGACGCATTCAAGCGCGCGGTGGACGCGCTCGTGCAGCGGCACGAATCGCTGCGCACGACGTTTATCGCGATCGATGACACGCCGCACCTGCGCATCGCGCCGGCAGTGAACTGTCTGGCGGACGACAACGCGACGCATCCGTTCGATCTCGAACGCGGCCCGCTGTTTCGCGTGACGCTCTCGCATGGCGCCGACGGCGAATGGATCGTCCTCTTCAACGCCCATCACATCATCGCCGACGCCTGGTCGAGCGAGATCCTCGTGCGCGAGCTCTTCGCGCTCTATCGCGGCGAGGAACTGCCGCCGCTGCAATTCGGCCCGCGCGATTTCGCTTCGCTGCCCGAGCCCGAAGACGCGCGCGAATGGTGGCTCGCGCAGCTCGCGCCGCCGATCGCCGCCCTCGATTTGCCTACCGATCACGTGCGCCCGAACGTGCGGACGTACGCCGGCACGACCGCGAAGTTCACGCTGGATCCAACGCTCGCTCGCGAGATTGAGTCTCTCGGCCGCGCGCACGGTGCGACGCTCTTCATGACGCTGCTCGCGTGCGTAAAAGCGCTGCTGCATCGCTATACCGGCGAAGAAGACATCGTGATTGGTACACCGGTCGCCGGCCGCGTCGATCCGCGCATGGAAGACGTCGTCGGCCTCTTCGTCAACACGCTTGCGCTGCGCGATCGCATCCGGGCGGATGCGCGCTTCATCGACGTGCTGCAGCAGGTGCGCGACACCACGGCCGGCGCGCTCGAACGCCAGACCGTTCCGTTCGACGCGCTTATCGACGCGCTGCAACTCGAGCGCGACCCGAGCCGCAATGCGCTGACCGACATCTTTGTCTCGCTGCGCCGCGATGAAGCAACACACATCGACATCCCGAACGCGATCGTCACACCGATCGAGCTGCCGGTCACGACCAGCAAATTCGATCTCGCGTTCCACTTCGTCGAAAGCAACCACGCGCTCGCGCTCGAGATCGAGTACAGCACCGAGCTCTTCGAACTCCCGCGCGTCGAACGCCTGTTCGGCCACCTGCAATCGCTCATCGAAAGCATACTCACCGCGCCGGAAACAGCGGTGGGCGACCTACACCTCGGTGTAGCGCAGGCTTTCCAGCCTGCGCCCCCTCACGACCACCGCAACATCATCGACGAATTCGAATCCATCGCCGACCGCTACGCCGACCGCACCGCCATCGTTTACGAAGATCGCGCCTGGACCTACGGCGAGCTCGACGAACACGCGAACCGCATCGCCCATGCGTTAGGCGATCGAACCAACGCGCGCATCGCGCTGCGCGTGACGCGCTCCGAATGGCTGATCGCGGCGATGCTCGGCATCCTGAAGTCGGGCGCCGCCTACGTTCCGATCGATCCGCAGTGGCCCGAAGAGCGCGCGCAATTCGTGATCCGCGATTGCGAATGCGCGGTCGTCCTCGACGACGACTTCGTGCGCCGCGCGGTGTCGCAATCAGCGAATCGCATCGGCGCTGCGCCACGCGATCCGAACGCGCTCGCCTACATTCTTTATACGTCCGGTTCGACCGGCACGCCGAAAGGCGTGATGATCGAGCACCGAGGGATCGCCAACCTCGCGCGCGCATACGTGCAGTTTTATCCCGGCGACGCGCTGCGCATCGCCTGTGTCGCGTCGACCGCGTTCGACGGCTCCGGCGCGCAGATCTGGAGCGCGCTGCTGCGCGGCCACACGCTGCACCTCATCCCCGACGAGCTGCGCCGCGATGCGACGTCGCTCGTGCGTGCGCTGGGACGCGAGCGCATCGACATCGCCGATGCCACGCCGAGCCTCTTCGCAATGATGCTCGAGGCGGGACTCTGCGAGAGCGCGTGGCGCCCGCAACGCATCACGCTCGCCGGCGAGGCGCTGCCGCCCGCGCTCGCGCAGCGCTTCTACGCCGGCGCGAATCGCGAGACGCGCATCCTCAATCTTTACGGCCCGACCGAATGCAGCGTCTGCGCGACCGGCAGCATGATCGATCCCGACGATTGCGCGACGATCACCATCGGCAAGCCGATCGAGAACGTGCACGTGCTCCTCCTCGACGAGCGCGGCCAGGTCGTTCCCTTCGGCTGCGCCGGCGAGATCTGCATCGGCGGCGATGGCGTCGCGCGCGGCTACTGGAAGCGCGGCGATCTCACCGCGGAGCGCTTCGTCCCGCATCCGTTCGTCGACGGCGAGCGCATGTATCGCAGCGGCGACTACGGCCGCTGGCGCGACGACGGCAATCTCGAATTCCTCGGCCGCCGCGACGGCCAGCTGAAACTGCGCGGCTATCGCATCGAGGCCGGCGAGATCGAGGCCGCGCTGCTCGCATGCGCCGGCGTCGAACAAGCCGCCGTCCTCCTGCGCGCGAACGAGCTCGTCGCCTGGATCGTCGCGCGCAACGATGTCGATCTCGCGACTCTCCGCTCCGCGCTCGCGCGCACGCTGCCGCCATACATGATCCCAGCGCGATTTCTCCGCGTCGACGCGTTGCCGCTGTCGACGAGTGACAAGATCGATCGCAAGGCCTTGCTCGCGCTCGAAGGCGCGGAGCTGCGCAACACCTACGTCGCTCCGTCCACCGATGCGGAGCGCGATCTCGCGCAAGCATGGCAGGAAGTCCTCGACCGCGACTCGATCGGCGTTCACGAAAACTACTTCCACCTCGGCGGCGACTCGATCAGCGCGATCCAGATCGTCGCGCGGTTGGCGGAGCGCAACTGGAAGCTGGACGTCCGCACCCTCTTCCGCTTCCCGACCATGGCCACGCTCGCTCCTCATTTGAAGCGCGGCGGCTACGCCGCCGCTTTCGAGTCCGAATCCGAAGACACCGATGCCCCACTCCTCCCCGCGCAGGCGTGGTTCTTCGAAAACCCCGGCCCCGATCAACATCACTTCAACCAATCGCTCCTCCTCCGCGCGCACGAGCGCATCGACTTCGATCGCTTCGAGCGCGCCATCCATCAAGTCGTCGAGCGCCACGACGCGCTGCGGAAAGGCGCAGCCGTCCGCTTGGTCGACTTGCATGAGATGCGAACCTCGCTCACCGCGATCGCCGAAGAAGAACAGCGCGCGATCGACCTCGATCGCGGTCCGCTGCTGCGCGCGGTCGTGTTCCATTGCGACGACGCCGACCGCGTGCTGCTCGTCATCCACCATCTCGCCGTCGACGGCGTGTCGTGGCGCATCGTGCTCGACGACGTTCGCCGCGCGTACGACGGCATCCCGCTCGCTCCGCGCAGCGGCTCCGTCGTCGCGTGGGCGCGCGCGCTGCACGCGTGGTCGCCGCTCGCGCAGCTGCCGTTCTGGAAGCGGATCGACGGCGCGTCGTCCGACGATCCGCCGCGCGATCGCGATGCGGCGCACGGCACGTACGCGAACGTGCGCGGCGTCAGCATCGAGCTGACGTCCGAGGCGACGGGCGCGTTGGAGCGGATCAACGCGGAGTGGCACACGCATCACGGCGACGTGCTGCTCACCGCGCTCTCGCTCGCGTGCGAGCGCTGGTACGGCGCGCGGACGCTGCGCGTCGCGGTCGAAGCTCACGGCCGCGAAGACTTCGGCGCCGGCATCGACGTCTCCAACACCGTCGGCTGGTTCACGAGCATCTTCCCGCTCGTTCTCGAGCTGAAGCGTCCCGGCGACGCGGTCTACGCGCTGCGCTTCCAGAAGGAAGCATTGCGGCAGGTGCCGAACGGCGGCATCGGCTATGGCGTGCTGCGCTACTTCCATCGCGCGCTCCGTCCCGCCGAAGAACCGCGCATCGTCGTGAACTACCTCGGCAAATTCGAGCCGCGCACGGTCGGATTCTCGCTCGCCGACGAATCCCCGGGTGCGGCCATCAGTCCGCAAGCGCCGCTGCGGCATGAGCTCGCGATCACCGGCATCGTCGCCGAAGAGCGGTTGCGGATCACGATCGAATACGACTCCGCAAAATACGACGCCGCGACGATCGACGTCTTCGCGCGGCACTTCGAGCACGCCATCGCCATGCTGATCGCCGCGTGCGAATCGGCGCACGCCGCGCCCACGCCGGCCGACTACACCTACGCCGGCGGCTTCGCGCTCGACGAACTGGACGAGCTGTTCCGCGAAGGGAGCGCATCGTGATTCGCCGCGAGAACGTCCGCGATATCCTCCCGCTCTCGCCGATGCAGGAAGGGCTGCTCTACCACGCCGCGGCCGACGCGCGCCCCGGCCTCTATCACATCCAACTGCGCTACGACATTGACGGCGCGATCGACGTGCGCAAGTTCGCCGAAGCCTGCGAGCGATTGGTGCAGCGACACGACGCGCTGCGCGCGGTCTTCACGCACAACACCGAGCGCCCGCTGCAGATCATCCTCAATGAGCAGCCGCCGCTCGTGACCGTCGATCAAAATCTCGACGTCAACGCGTGGCGCCGCTCCGACCTCGAACAACCGTTCGACCTCGAACGCGGCCCGCTCGTGCGCTTTCGTTTGCTGCGCAACGCCGATCGAACATCGGTCCTCATCAGCTACCACCACATCATCACCGACGGCTGGTGCAACGCTCTCCTCGCCGGCGAGCTCCTCGCGCTCTACGCCGGCATCGACCTCCCGCCTGCGCCCCCGCTCAGCGCCTACTTCGACTGGCTCCTCAAACAAAACCGCGAAAAAGCCATCGATTACTGGCGCACGCAATTACAAGACTACAAACCCGGGCCCGCGCCCGCGCCCGCTCCCGCGCCCGGGGCGGGGGCACGTCCTCCGGAATCCCTCACCCGCACCCTCAACGCTACGAAACTCGCAAACATCGCCGCTCAAAACCAAGTCACCCTCCCCGCGCTCATCTCCGCCATATGGGGAGTGCTCGTCGCAAAACAAAACGACGCCGTGTACGGCCTGGTCGTCAGCGGCCGCCCACCCGAAGTCGCTGGCATCGAGCGGATGGTCGGTCTCTTCGTCAACTCCGTTCCGCAGCGCGTGACGTTTGCACCGGACGAAACTCTCGTTGCCATCGCCGCGCGTGTGCATCGCGAGGCCATCGCGTCGACGCCGTACCATCACGCTCCGCTCGCCGCCGTGCAGTCCGCGTGCGGCGCGCCGCAACTCTTCGATCACCTGCTCGCGATTCAAAACTACCCGCGCCTCGGCGACGCCGCGGCCGGCGATCTCCGCGTCACGAACTTCGAGTCGTACGAAGAGAGCAGCTACGACTTCGTCGTCAAAGTCGCGCCGGCCGATCCGTTCCTCATCGAGATCGACTGGAATCCCGCGGCGTTCGATCGCGAAGTGGTCGAGACGATCGCCGATCATTTCGTCAAAGCGCTGTCAATGCCGGACGCGCGCGCGTGTGATCTTCCGCGATTTCCCGCGATTGTGTGGCGACCGCTGCCCCCAGCGGTCGCGGCGGCGCGAAGCGCCGCTGGCGCCACCATGGGCGGCGCTGTGACCGCTGAGGGCAGCGGTCACCACAAACCGGACCCGGAAGCCGCGCGCGTTCTTTCGATCTGGTCGGAGATCCTCGGCACGGACGATCTCACGCTCGACGACAGCTTCTTCGACGTCGGCGGCCACAGCCTCAAGGCGATGCAGCTCGTCTCGAAACTGCGCCGCGCGTTCGGCGTGCGCCTCACCGTCCGCGAGATCTTCGAACATCCCACCGCCGGCGCGCTCGCGGCGTTGTTGCGCAGCAAGACGCGCGTCGCCGGCGAGACGATCGCGCCCGCGCCGCCGCAGGATCACTATCCGCTCTCGCACGCGCAGCAGCGCGTCTGGCTGGTCGAGCAACTCAGCGGCGCATCGGCGACGTACAACATTCCGCTGACGTGCGTCTTCGGAGCGGACGTCGACCGCGCCGCCGTCGAGCGCGCCGTGCGCGCGCTCGTCGCGCGCCACGAAGCGCTGCGCACGACGTTCCTCGAAGTCGACGGCGAGCCGCGACAACGCGTACACGACGTGAGCGAGCTGCGCATCGAAACGATCGATTTGCGCGCTACGTCCGATCCCGATGCGGCCGTGCGCGCGTTCACGTCCGGCGAGATCGCGCGGCCGTTCGATCTCACGCGCGAGCTGCCGGTGCGCGCGGCGTTCGTGCTGCTCCCGCGCCGCACAGCGGCACTTTCTGCGGACGGGACGCTGCTCCTCGTCTGCATCCATCACATCGCCGCCGACGGCTGGTCGCTGCGACTGTTGTCGACCGAGCTCGATACTTTGTACGCAGGCGAAGAGCTTCCGCCGCCGCCGCTGCAATACAAGGACTACGCGGTGTGGGAGCGCGCGCGCGATCTCGCGCGCGACGAGGAGTGGTGGCTCGCAAAGTTGCGCGGACGCGTGGAGCTCGTGCGATTGCCGCACGATTTCGAGACCGGCCACGAGCATCGCTTTGCCGGCGGCATGGTCACGGCAACGCTCTCCGCCGACGCGACCGCGCGTCTCCGCGCGCTCGCCGCGTGGCGGCAGACGACGCTCGCGAACGTCGGCCTCGCCGTCTTCTTCGCGTTTCTCCACCACCTCACCGGCCAGCGCTCGCTGAGCGTCGCCGTTTCGATCGCGAATCGCGCGCTGCATCCGGAGCTGGAGCGCGTCGCCGGATTCTTCGTCAACGCGCTCGTGATCCACACCGAAGTGGACGCGAACGATGACTTCGACGACTTGCTCGTGCGCGTCGTCGACGAGTCGCTCGCGGCATTTGAACATCAGAGCTATCCGTTCGACCTCCTCGTCGAGAAACTGCAGCCGCGCAGAGTGGGGGAGGAGCAGCCGCTCTTCAACGTCAACTACGTTTTTCAAAGCTTTCACGATCTCCGTCTCACCGGTTCCTCCGCGCCCCGCGCTCCGCGTTCTGCCCTCCAGACATTGCGCGAGCTCGACCCCGAGGCGACGACCGCGAAGTTCGACCTCACGTTGTTCCTCTGCGAGAACGACGGCGCGCTGGATCTGTCGTTCGAGTACAGCCGGCGTGTGTTCGCCGAGGAGTCGGTGCGGCGCTACATGAAAATGTTCGTGCGCTTCCTCGAGACCGCCGGCGCCGCGCTGGAGGAGGCGTCATGAAAGTCGCGAACTTTCATTTCGCCGACGACGAGCTCGCGGCGGTCGCGGAGTTTCCGGCGCACGCGTACGACCGCGATGCGACGCTGCTCGATCTGATCGAGCGTCGTGTGCACGAAGACGCGAACGCGATCGCCGTCCGCTTCGAAGAGCGCGCGTACAGCTATGGCGAGTTGTGGTCGCGCTCCAATCGCGTCGCGCAACTGTTGCTTCGCCTGCGCACGTGCGAGCGCCCCATCGCCGGCGTCTTGATGGACGACACCTTCGACATGTTCGTCGCGCTCCTCGGCGTCCTCAAGGCGCGCTTCGTTTATCTGCCGGCGAATCCCGAGCTGCCGATCGAGCGCACGCGCTTCATGTTCGCCGACGCGCCGGTGCACGTGCTGCTCACCGAGCGCAAATACATCCGCGAAGCGAATCGTCTGCAGTGGGAGTGTCCCGAGTTGCGCGCTCTCGTTTGCCTCGACTCGCTCGACGTGCATTCCGAACCGGAGGCCGAGAGCGAGTTGATGAAAGTCGAGCTCTGGAACTGGGTCGGCGAGAGCGCCGGCGACGACATCGCCGCCGGCGGATGGCAGAACAGCTACACCGGCGAAGACTTCAGCGCGGAGGAGATGAACGAGTACGGCGACAACGCCCTGCACAAGCTCGCGCCGCTCCTCACGAAATCCTCGCGCGTCCTCGAGATCGGCTGCTCGTCCGGCATCACGATGTTCCGCCTCGCGCCGCTCGCGGGCTTCTACTACGGCATCGACCTCTCGTCGTCGATTCTCGCGCGCACGCGCGCCGAATGCGGACTCGATCACGTGCGCCTCGAGTGCCGCCGCGCCGACGAGATCGATCAACTCACCGAACGCGACTTCGACCTCATCGTCATCAACAGCGTCGTGCAGAACTGGAACGGCCACAACTACCTGCGCGACGTCATTCGCAAAGCGGTCTCGCTGCTGCGCGACCGCGGCCGCATCTTCATCGGCGACGTGATGGACCTCGACCGCAAAGACGCGCTGGTGCGGTCGATGACGAACGTCCGTGGAGCGAAGACGGACTGGTCGAATGAGCTGTTTCTCTCGCGCGCGTTCTGGTCCGACCTCGCGTGCGACATCCCGGAGATCGCAGAGATCGAGCACTCCGAAAAAATCGGTGCGATTCGCAATGAATTGACGGAGTTTCGATACGACACGCTGCTGACGATAGGAGAGCGGGCATCCTGCCCGCCTTCCGGGGGCGGGCGAGACGCCCGCTCTCCTAGACACAAACTCCAACTCGACTGGTCCGACGTCGCGCTGCAACCCGACGACGCGCCGCCGGAGCGTCCGCGCGGCGACGACCTCGCCTACATTCTTTATACGTCCGGCACCACCGGCCGCCCGAAGGGTGTCGCCGTCGGACATCGCAGTCTGCACAACTACATCGCCTGGGCGGCGCGGCATTACTTCGGACGCGGCGGCGGATCGATGGCGCTCTTCACGTCGCCGGCGTTCGATCTCACGCTGACGAGCATCTTCACGCCACTGATCCTCGGCGAATGCGTCACCGCGTATCGCTCCGCGGACATCAACCGCCTGCTCGTGGACGTCTTCACCGATCCGCACATCGACGCGGTGAAGCTCACGCCCGCGCACATCGGGATCCTTCGCCAGCTCGACATCGCGCAGACGCGCGTGCAGCTCGTGATCGCGGGCGGCGAGGACCTGCTGCCTGAGCACGTGAAGACGCTGCGCGCGCTGAACGCGATGATGGCGATCTACAACGAATATGGACCGACCGAAGCAACGGTGGGATGCACGATCGCGCGCATCGACGACGGGCCGATCACGATTGGAGTGCCGGTCGACAACACGCAGGCGTACGTCCTCGGCGCGCACGGCGACGCGCAGCCGGTCGGCGCGGCCGGCGAGCTGTGCGTCGCCGGCGACTGTCTCGCGCTCGGCTACTGGAACGATCCCGAGCTGACGCGTGCGAAGTTCGTCGACGATCCGCTGCGCGGCCGGCTCTATCGCACCGGCGATCTCGCGCGTTGGTTGCCGAACGGCAATCTCCTGCTCCTCGGCCGCGTCGATCATCAGGTCAAGATTCGCGGCACGCGCATCGAGCTCGGCGAGATCGAAGCCGCGCTGCGCGAACTGCAGGGCATTCGCGACGCGCTCGTCGTCGACAAGACCGACGCGGCGGGCGAGAAGTGTTTGTGCGCGTACGTGATCGCTGACGAGGCGCCGTCTGCCGATCAACTGCGTCGTCGTTTTCCGCCCTACATGATTCCGTCGTATTTCGTCGCGCTCGACGCGTTCCCGTTGAGCGCCAACGGAAAGATCGATCGCAAGGCGCTGCCCGAGCCCGCGGAGATCGCGGCGTCGCGCGGCGTCGCGCATGTCGCTCCCGAGAACGAGCTGCAGCGCGACATCGCGACCGTGTGGCAGCAGGTGCTCGCCGCGGAGCGCGTCGGCATCGACGACAACTTCTTCGAGATCGGCGGTCACAGTCTGAAGGCGACGCAGATCGTCGCGCGCCTGCACCGCCGCCTCGGCGTCGAGATCGCGCTGAAGGAAATCTTCAAGCATCCGACCGTGCGCGCGCTCGCGGCGGCGATCGAAGGACGCGCGCGCCGCGGCTACGAGCCGATCCCGCCGGCACCGCCGTCGGAGCTGTACGAGGTCTCTCACGCGCAGGCGCGCCTGTGGCTGCTGCAGAACATCGAGCGCGAGCCGCTCGCGTACAACGTCGTCGAAGCCGTGCGCATCGAAGGGCCGCTTGATCTCGCCGCGCTGCGCGATGCGTTCCGCCTCCTCGTCGCGCGCTACGAAATCCTGCGAACGACGTTCGTCGAAGTCGACGGCAAGCCGAAGCAGCGCATCCATCCGCCGTTCGATGTGACGTTCAACGACGCGCATCACGACAGTTTTGATCTCGCGAAGCTCCCGCTCTTCCGCATCGACGTCGAACGCGAGTCCGAACACGCGCACGTCCTCACGTTGACGATGCACCACATCATCACCGACGGCTGGTCGTCGGCCGTCTTCACGCGTCTGCTGCTGCGGCTTTACAAGCGCATCGCGCTTCCGCCGCTGCGTGTGCAGTACAAAGACTTCGCCGCGTGGCAGAACCGGCTCATCGAGTCGGCGTACGAGCATCGCGCGTGGTGGCACGAGCGGCTCGCACCGCCGCTGCCGCTTCTCGAATTGCCGGCCGATCGTCCGCGTCCCGCCATCAAGACGTTCGCCGGCGCGACGCTGCCGTTCGCGATCGACGCGGAAACGACCGCCGCGCTGCAGCGCATCGCGCGCGAGCGTGGCGCGAGTTTGTTCATGGTCTTGCTCGCCGCGGTCAACGCGCTCCTGTTTCGCTGGAGCGGACAGGAAGACATCATCGTCGGCTCGCCGGTCGCGGGCCGCACGCATCCCGATCTCGAAGAGCAGCTCGGCTTCTTCACGAACACGCTCGCGTTGCGCACAGAAGTCGGCGGCGCGATGACGTTCCTCGATCTCGTCGATCGCGTGAAGACGACCGCGCTCGAAGCATTCGAGCATCAGCTCTATCCATTCGATCGACTCGCCGGCGAGCTCTCGCTGCCGCGCGACACCAGCCGCACGCCTGTCTTCGACGTGCTCTTCGCGTTGCACAACAACGAGCGCGTCATCGCGGAGGTCGAAGGGCTTACGGTCACGCCGGTTGCGCTGCCGTCGACGACCAGCAAGTTCGATCTCAGCATGCACATGAGCGAAGAGGAAGGCGCGCTTGCCGGCGCGATCGAGTACAGCACCGACCTCTTCTCCGAAACGCGCGCGCAACGCATGCGCGATCACCTCGTGACGTTCGCGCAGTCGCTCGCCGCGAATCCTTCGGCGTCGATCGCCCACGTTGCGATGATGCCGGAGAGCGAACGCGATGCGATCGCGTCGTTTCACGGACCATACGCGCCGTATCCGCCGTCGCTCATCGCGATGTTCGACGCGCGCGTCGCCGTGCATCCCGAACGCACCGCCATCGCGCACGCCGGCGACACGACCACGTACGCGGAGTTGCAGGCGCAGTCGCGCGCGATCGCCGCGAGCGTCACGCCCGGCGCGATCACTACCGTCAGTCTTCCGCGCTCGCCCGCGCTCCTCGCAACGTTCCTCGGCATCCTCCGCGCCGGCGGCGTGTATGCGTACATCGATCCGTCGCTTCCCGAAGAACGACAGCGATTCATGCGCGAGCGCTGTGCGATGAGCGTCGCGCCCGGCGCCGCGTACGTCGTCTTCACGTCGGGATCGACCGGACGCCCGAAAGGCGTCGCCGGCACGCACCTCTGTCTCGCGAATCTCATGGCTTGGCAGACGCGCACGATCGGCGAAGGCCTGCGCTGCGCGTTCTACGCGTCGCTCGGATTCGACGTCGCCGTGCAGGAGATGCTGTTCAGCGTCACCAGCGGCGGCACGCTCTGCATCCCGACCGACGATGAGCGCATCGATCCGCAACGCCTCATTCGCTTCATCGACGAGCAACGCGTCGAGCTTCTGACGATGCCGTTCTCCGCGCTCGCGCTGCTCTTCGCCGACGATCCGCCCGCGCAGGCGCTCGCGTCGCTGCGCCACCTCATCACCTCGGGCGAGCAACTGCACGTGACCAATCGCATCCGCCGTTTCCTGCAGCGCCGCCCCGGCGTCGCGCTGCACAATCAATACGGTCCCTCGGAAACGCACGTCGTCACCAGCGAAACGATCCGCGCCGGCGCGATTGAAGACTTTCCATCGATTGGCAAGCCGATCGACCAGACGCGCGCCTGGATCGTCGACACGAACCTGCGTCCCGTTCCGATCGGCGTGCGCGGCGAGCTGCTCCTCGGCGGCGCGGGCGTCGCGCTCGGATATTTGGTGTGGAGCGGGCTTTCCAGCCCGCCCCCGGGTGGCAGGCTGGAAAGCCTGCCCCACACCGGCTTCATCGAATACGAAGGCGAGCGCGTGTATCGCACCGGCGACCTCTGCTCGTGGCGCGACGACGGCTCGATCGACTTTCACGGCCGCATCGATGACCAGGTGAAGATCCGCGGCTACCGCGTCGAGCCGGCCGAGGTCGAACAGGCGCTCGTCGACACCGCGCTGGTCGAGCAGGCGTGCGTCGTCGCGCGCGACGGAGCGCTCGTCGCATTTCTCATCGCCGCGAACGCTCCGGACATCACCGCGCTTCGCTCCGCCCTCGCGCGCACGCTGCCCGACTACATGATCCCGTCGCGCTTCATCCGCGTCGATCGCTTCCCTCTCACCTCGACCGGAAAAATCGCGCGACGCTCTTTGGACTGCGGCGGCGACGCCGCCGCTTTACAAAGCGCCGGCGTCGCACCCCAAACCGAATCCGAACACTTCCTGACCACGCTCTGGCGACAACTCCTCCGCCGCGACGATGTCGGCATCGACGACGACTTCTTCGCAAGCGGGGGACACAGCCTCCTCGCCACGCAGCTCATCGCGCGCATTCGCGGCGCGACCGGACTCGAGCCGTCGCTGATCGCGGTGCTGCGCCGCCCGACCATTCGCGCGCTCGCGCAACATCTCGATGAGCTGCGCGAGTATCGCGGCCGCCACGGACAAGAATCGTGGGCGCGGCTCAACGCCGAACATTCCTCGAAATTGTTCGCGCTCCCGCCCGTCCTCGGCTACGGCATCGCTTTCCAGCAACTCGCGCAGCGGCTCGACGGCGTCGAAGTGGACGCCTTCGATTTCATCGAGCACGAGTCGATCTTCGAACACTACGCCGAGGTGATCGAGCGCGTGCAGCCGGAGGGAGCGATCATGCTCTTCGGCTACTCGGCGGGCGGGAGTCTCGCGTTCGAGCTCGCGCAGCTCCTCGAAGCGCGCGGGCGCGTCGTCTCCGACATCCTGCTGCTCGACACCTTCCGTCCGTCACCACGCATGTCCACCGATGCCGAGGTGCGCGCGATGGTCGACGCGAACCTCGCGTACTTCGACGAGCACATGCGCCGCGTGCCGGAGCTGCGCATCCTCAGCGACAACCCCGATCTGCGCGACATCGTAGTGCGCAAGATGTCGAGCTACTTCCGCTTTTACGAGACACTCGCGAACCGCGGGGCCGTCGGCGCGAATCTGCATCTCATCACCTCCGAAGAATTCGCAGACGATCCGCGTCACGCGCTCTGGAGCGACGCGACGCGCGCGCGATTCGTCATCCATCGCGGTGCCGGTCCGCACACGGACATGCTCCTCGGCGCGCACGTCGATGTGAATGCGCGCGTCATCGCGGAGGTGCTGCGATGAAGGGATGGATCCTGCGGAAGACGGCGAACGACGATGCGGACGTGCGTCTGTTCTGCTTCCCGCACGCGGGCGGCGGCGCGTCGGCGTATTCGGGATGGGCCGCGGAGCTGCCGCGCGTCGAAGTCTGTCCGGTGCAACTTCCCGGTCACGAGAATCGCGCGGGCGAGCCGCTGCTGCGCTCGATCCGCGACATGGCGACCGCCGCGGCGACGGAGCTCGATCCGCTCTTCGATCGCCCGTTCGCGCTGTTCGGGCACAGCATGGGATCGCTGATCGCGTACGAGCTCGCGCGCATTCTGCGTGCGCGCAACGCGCCGCAGCCGTTCCTCCTCATCGCGTCGGGACATTGCGCGCCGGACGTCCCGCTGCAGCGCGCGCGCATCTACGACCGTCCGCATGACGAGTTCGTCGCCGAGCTGTCGTCGATGGAAGGAACGCCGCCCGAGATTCTCGAGGACGAAGACATGCTCTCGTTTTTTCTGCCGCCGCTGCGCGCCGATTTCGAAGCGTGCGACTGCTACACGTACGTCGACGCGCCGCCGCTCGATGTGCCGATCCTCGCGATGGGGGGACTCGGCGACACGTGCGAGCCGTGGCCGCACGTCGCGGCGTGGGAGCGACACACCAACGCGCCCTTCGATCTGCGCCTCTTCGACGGAGGTCACTTTTTTCTACACCGGCATCGCCGCCGGATCTTCGACGAGATCCGCCGCGCGATCGATTCCGCACACGCTCAATTCACAGTGCCGCAACGAAAGGAGACATGGGTATGAACGACCGCAACAATCGCAAAAAACGCATCGAAGAAGAGGACGAGATTCTGGCCGGCAGCGCCGAAGCCGCCGCGGGCGCGGCCGGTGCAGCCGCCGCCGAGGCTGCTGCCGCCGGCGACTACGGACGCGTGCCGCCGTGGGCGTGGTGGATGAGCGCGAAGCGGCGCAAGACGAGCGGGTGGCAGATGCTCGGCTATATCGTGCTCGTCTTCCTGCTACTCGCTTTGATCACGCCGCTCACCGCCGGCGTCTTCGCCGGCGGCGCGATCGGCTCGCTCCTCGGTCTCGGGATCATCATTCTCGCGATCTGGAAGCTCGTCGACGTCGTGCAGCGAAGGTGATGGCATCCGCACTCCGCGCATCCGACGTCGCCGCCTTGCGCGGCGGCGCCGAGGTGCACGTGTGGCTCGTGAAGATCGGCAATGCCGGCGCGGCGGAGATTTTGTCGAGCCAGGAACGGCTCGACGCGACGCGCTTTCGCATCTCCGCCGACCGGCAGCGCTACGTCGTCACGCGCACGACGCTGCGCGTGCTGCTCGGCTGCTACACCGGCATCGAGCCGCACGCGCTCGCGATCACCGGCGGCGCCGGCCAGAAACCGGCGCTCGCCGATCGCGCGGTCGAGTTCAACGTCTCGCACTCCGGCGCGTGGGCCGCGCTCGCATTTTCGGGCGGACCGCCGGTCGGCATCGATATCGAAGAAGTGCGTCCGCTGCCCGAGTACCGCGACCTCATCCGCCACTTCTGCTCCCCGAACGAGCGCGCGCACATCACCACGCTCCCCGAATTCTTCCGCCTCTGGACGCGCAAGGAAGCGCTGCTCAAGGGAATCGGCAAAGGACTCTCGCAGCCGCTCGAAGAGTACGACGTGCTCGATGCATCGCCGCTCGACAACTGGACGCTGACGGATCTTGCTGCGCCGGAAGGGTATTACGCGGCGGTGGCGGTATTCGGCGCGGCAGAGATTCGCGTGTTTCGGATGTAGCGATTACCGCTCGCGAATCCTTCGGTCGTACTCCGACGCGCGATCGAGGAACGACTCGATCGATCGTCCCAGCGCGAGCTTCTCCGTCAGGTCCGACGCTTTGTCGAAGTCGGCGCGCAGGCGTTCGGCCTCGGCGAGGTAGTAGTCGCGCAATCCCGTTTCGATTTTGAACTCGGGATATTTCTCGGCCAGGGTGCGCATCCATTCTTCGACCTGACGGCGGCGGTCTTTGTCGCCCGCGCCGCTTTTCAGATCATCGAGGAGCTTCGACACGACACCCGAGAGAATCTGAGATCTCCGCTCCTGAACCGGTTCGCTGGACATATGCGCGGCATGGTATCTCAGGAACCGCGCGGCGACACTTGATGCGCGTCGCGCCAGAGGCGGCGGAATTGCCGCGCCGTCGTGAATCCGCAGCGCTGCGCGACGGCATCGATGCTCAGCGACGGATCGTGGAGCAGCGAGCGCGCGAGCTCGAGCCGCACGCGCGTGGCGAACGCGTGGATGGAGATGCCGGTCGCGCGGCGGAACGCGCGCGTGAGGTTGCGCGCGCTCATGCCGGCGAGCGACGAGAGCTCGTCGATCGACGTCCGCTGCTCGGGATGCTGCACGATCGCATCCTGCACGCGATGAACGCCGGGATGCAGATGCGTGCGGAAGTCGAGGTAGACGCTGCTCTGTTCGTGTGCGCTGTCGCGCCGCAGGTAGACGACCATCTCGCGCGCGATCTCCGCCGCCACGAGCGGACCTTCGTTTTGCTCGATGAGCGCGAGCGCCATGTCGATCCCGGAGGCGATGCCGGCGCTGGTGATGACGCCGTCGACAACGAAGAGGCGGTCGGTGAGCACGCGCGCCTTCGGAAAACGGCGCGCGAGCTCGTTCGTGCGCGACCAATGCGTCGTGCATTTGCGGCCGTCGAGGAGGCCGGCTTCACCCAGAGCGAACGCCCCCGTGCAGACGGACGCGATCTGCGCGCTGCCGCGCGCCGCGTTGCGCAGCCAGCGAATCACTTCGCGATCGATCTGCAGCGTCGCGTCGTAGGGCGTGCCCGGCACGATCACCAGCGCGTCGCCGGCCGCGGCCGGCAATGGCTCGAGATCGCACAACGTGATCCCCTGCGACGACTCGACGCGCTTCGTCGATGCACACGTGCGGACGCGATACCGCTCGCGTCCGCGGTTCACCTCGCAGAACGACTGCAGCGGCCCGGCGAGATCGAGGATCTCGACCTGCGGCAGCACGACGAAGATCACGTCGCGGATGCCGATACCTCCTCCTCGATCTCCGCCACGCCGACGATGCGCGCGAATCGCGAGCGCAGCACTTCCTCGGTGCGGCGAATCACTTCTTCGGCCGAAAGGCCTCCGACCGGAAACGTCATCGTCGCCTCACTCACGAAGTCGACGTCGTATCCGTAGACGTCGTTCGCGACGCGCGTCGTGGTCTCGCAACACTGCTCGGTCGTGATTCCGCAGATCACGACTTTGCGGACGCCGAGGACGTCGAGGCGCGATTTGAGGTCCGTCGACGTGAAGGCGTTGCGCGTGTTCTTGACGAGCAGCGGCTCGTCGTCGCGACGGTCGACCCAGTCCATCAATCGCACTTCCGGATCGCCGGGGCGGAAGCCCGGATCGGGGTCATTGTGCAGGAAGAAGATGACGGGCTGCCCGCGGTCGCGCCAGAGGTCGATGAGCTTCGTGATGTTTTCCTGAAAGCGCGGCGTGCTGCGTTTCGCCCATCGCGCGGGGTCGTACTTGAACGAATCCTGGATGTCGATGACCAGGAGTGCCGAGTGGTCCATTTCGTTTCCCTCCGCCGCGAATCGTATGGTTCGCGCGCGTGCGGATGAGGCCGAAGAGCGGTCATTTTGGGCCAGCAGCGTCGTTCGACGTATGCTTCCAATGACACGCCCCTCATCCGCCCTTCGGGCACCTTCTCCCCGCAAGCGGGGAGAAGGGCAACAAAACGACAAGCGCGCCGAGTCGCCCCTCGCCCCGCTTGCGGGGAGAGGGTGGCCGAAGGCCGGGTGAGGGGTTTGTCATTTCGATCAGCGTCTGCGCACTGCAGGCAGCGCTCCGGAATGGTATCTCAGGAGATCACGGATGAGACGATGCTCCACCCTCCTGCTCGCGTTCATCATCGCGGCTGCGGCAACCGCGCAATCGAAGGCGGGCGACTTCACGATCGATCCGCTTCCGGCGCAGCGACTCGGGCCGGTGAAGATGCGCGCGGTTGGGCCGCGCGCGACCGGCGGTGCGGTGCGTCCGTGCACGGAGAACATCTGCGACACGACGCAACCGCACACCTGCGTCGAAGTGAATTTCGAGGAGACGGCGTGGCGCACCTGCATATCGAACCAGGGCCGCCGCAGTCTCACCCTCGGTCCCACCGATCTTCGCCGCAGCCCCGGCGCGCCGTGGATGCGCGTGCTGCGCGAAGCGAGCGTCGCCGACATCTTCGTGCCGTATCACTCCTTCGCGTTCCGCCTCTACGACATGCAACAGGCGACCGAAGCGAGTCTCCTCGAGATGCGGCAGGCCGACGTCGCCGCGAGCGGCTCGCTCATCACGCTGTCGAATCAATCGATCCCGCAAGTCGGCGCGGAGCTCAATGACCGCGGCATCGCCTGGCTGTGCAAGGGACTGTCGGGCCAGCAGGTGCGCCGCGGACAGGAGCTCGCTCTGTGGGGCGTGTTCGACGCACAGAACTACGACTTCATCATCGACTACCGTCTGCGCGACGACGGCAGCATCGGCTTCCGCATGGGCTCGACCGGTTTCAACAATCCCTACTTCGAGCCGCTCAGCACGACCGACGCGCACATGCACTCGACGCTGTGGCGCGTCGACATTGATCTCAACGGATCGGGCGGCGACACCGCGCACACGCTCGCGCATCGTGAAGGCGACATTCCGCCGACGCCGCTCGCGGCGATCGACACCGAGTCGCCGTTCAACGGCGGACGCGAAGGGACGATGGTGTGGGATCCCGTGCAGTTCAACACGATCCTCATCGAAGACGAGACGACGAAGAACTCGCACGGAAATCCGATCGGCTACGAGCTGCACGCGAATCCGGAAGGACTCTCGCGGCATTACGCGCAGGAAGCCGGCAACGTCACGCGGCAGGAACGATTCACGAAATTCGACTTCGCCGTGACGCACTACAAGGAGTCGGAGCGCAACGCGTTCTTCGACACGCCGCATGTCCGCTACCTCGACCCCGACCAATACCTCCTCGGCGCCAGCCCGGCCGCCGGCTTCGGCGTCGCCGACAACGAAAGCGTGACCGACACGGATCTCGTTGTCTGGTACCGCGCCTCCGTCCATCACGACCCGCACGACGAAGACCACGCACCGGGCGACCCGAACTTCCTCATGACCGGCATCACCCTCGTGCACTGGTCCGGCTTCGAACTGATCCCGCGGAATCTGTTCGATTTCAATCCGCTCGGGGGGCCGAGCAGGAACAATTGCCAGTAGGGCTGCGCCCGATGGCAGATGGCGGCTTCGCTGATGGCAGATGGCCACGCCCACCCAACCAGCATCTGCCATCCGCCGTCTGCCATCCGCCATCAGCGTAGCCGCGGTCCGCGCAGCCGCCATCAGCAACGTCGCCATTGGGCGCAGCCCGCATACAATCCCCCGCCATGAAAGTCCTCATCGCCAATCGCGGCGAGATTGCGGTGCGGGTGATTCGCGCTTGCCGCGAGCTGGGGTACCGCACGGTCGCGGTCTACTCCGAGCCGGACCGGTCGGCGCTGCATGTGATCAGCGCGGATGAGGCGATGCCGATCGGGGCGGCGCCGTCGCGCGAGAGTTACCTGCGCATCGATCGGATTCTCGACGCGGCGAAGAAGACGGGCGCGGACGCGATTCATCCGGGTTACGGTTTTCTCGCCGAGAACGCGGACTTCGCGCGCGCGTGCCGTGATGCCGGCGTCACGTTCATCGGCCCGTCGCCGGAGTCGATCGACGCGATGGGATCGAAGACCGAGAGCCGCCAGCGGATGATCGCCGCGGGAGTGCCGGTCGTGCCGGGACTCACCGAGCCGGTCAAATCCTTCGATGAGATCGAGGCGTTCGCGAAGAGCACCGGCTTTCCGATCATGATCAAGGCGAGCGCGGGCGGCGGCGGGAAGGGACTGCGATTCGTCGAGCGCGAGGAAGATCTGCGATCGTCATTCGAGCGGGTGAGCAGCGAGGCGGAGTCGTTCTTCGGCGACGGCGCGGTGTACGCGGAAAAGTTCATCACCAGGCCGCGGCACATCGAAGTGCAGATCGTCGGCGATCAGCACGGAAACATCGTTCACGTCGGCGAGCGCGAATGCACGCTGCAGCGGCGGCATCAGAAAGTCGTCGAGGAGTGTCCGTCGCCGGTCGTCGATGCGGCGCTGCGCGAGAAGCTCGGCGCGATGGCCGTGCGCGCGGCCGCGGCGGTGAATTACTACTCGACCGGAACGATCGAGTGTCTGATGGGACCGGACCGCGAGTTCTATTTCCTCGAGATGAACACGCGATTGCAGGTCGAGCATCCGGTCACCGAGATGGTGTGGGGCGTCGATCTCGTGAAGGAGCAGCTGTGCATCGCGCGCGGGGAGAAGCTCTCGTTCACGCAAGCCGATCTCGCGCCGAACGGACACGCGATCGAGTGCCGTATCTACGCCGAAGATCCGTCGCGCAAGTTCGCGCCGTCGCCGGGGCTCATCCGCTACATCGATCTGCCGCAGGGCCCGGGCGTCCGCAATGACAACGGTGTATACGCCGGCTATACAGTTCCGGTCTTCTACGATCCGATGCTCTCGAAGCTCATCGCGCACGCCGCGTCGCGCGACGAAGCGATCGCGCGCATGCGCCGCGCGCTCACCGAGTACCGCGTCGAAGGGATCATGACCACGATCCCGTTCTTCACCGTGATCATGAATCACCCCGACTTCAAGTCGGCGAACTTCGACACCGGCTTCATCGATCACCTCTTGTCCAACCTCGATTTCGCGCGCACTGCCGCAACCGAACAGCAGATCGATGCCGCGATCGCCGCCGCCGCGATCTTCGCATTCGAGGAATCGCAGAAAGTGCAGCTGCCGGTCGACGCCGAGTCGCAATGGCGCAGCGTCGCGCGCCGCGAGGCGCTGCGATGAAGTTCATCGCGAGGGAGGGCGGACGCGAGCTGCACGTCGAGGTCGTGCGCCACGGCGGCGGCTACCGCGTCTGCATCGGCGACAAGTGCATGGACGCCGATCTCGTGCGCGCCGGCGCCTACGTCCGCTCGCTGCGCCTCGAGGACGGCACGCAGCTCTCGCTCATTCACCACGCCTCCGGCAACACGCACGAGATCACCCTCGGCGAAACGACCGTCCGCGTCGAGATCGTCGATCCGCTCGCCGCTCGCCGCCGCCGCCGCGAAGACGAGATCAGCGGCGACGGCACCGTCAAAGCCCCCATGCCCGGCCGCGTCGTGCGCATCCTCGCCGCCAAAGGGGAGAGCGTGCGCAAAGGGGCGGGCCTGCTCATCCTCGAAGCGATGAAGATGGAAAACGAAATCCAGTCGCCGACCGACGGCACCGTCGACGAGCTGTTCGTCGACGCGGGACAAACGGTCGAGGCGGGCGCGGAGCTCGTGCATATTTCCTGAACGCCTTCGGCTGTTGGCAGGCTACGCCTGATGGCGGCTACGCTGATGGCAGATGGCAGATGGCAGATGGCAGATGGCAGAGCACGCGGGACGGGTGTGGCCATCAGCGAAGCCGCCAACCCGCCGAAGGCGCGCCATCAGGCAAAGCCCGCCATCCGCCATCCGCCATCCGCCATCCGCCATCTATAATGTCCTTCCCCTTATGTCCTCGAATCAGTCCCTCGGTCCCTGGCGTATCGGTGAACGTGTCGGCTCGTCGGTTTGGATCGCGGAAGACACGCGCAACGGGAAAAACGTCGCGCTGAAATTGCTCACGCGCACGCTGCCGAAGGATCCCGGGCGGCGCGAGACGCTGATTCGCGATGTGCGTGTGGCCGCCGCGCTGTATCACTCGTTCCTCGTTCCGATCCTCGAGATCGAGGCGGTCGGCGACACGCTGGTCATGATCCTGGAGCTCGTCGAGGGCTCGACGCTCACGCAGATCCTGCACGGCCAGCCGCTCGAGCGCGCGCAGTTTTTCCGCTTCGCGCATCAGCTCGCGTCGGTCGTGAAGTACCTGCACACGAAGATGCTGCTGCACGGCAACATCAACGGCGACGCGGTGCTGGTCACGCACGAGGGACAGGTGCGGCTCGCGGGACTGAATCTCACGAATCTCGTGCGCCGCGAGAAAACCTCGCTGATCTATCAACAGAAGGGCGGCGATCCGCGCGCGGTCTCGTACATGGCGCCGGAGCAGATCGCGTCGCTGTCGATCGACGAGCGCACCGATATCTTCTCGACCGGCGTCGTGCTCTTCGAAGCCGCCACCGGCAAGCTGCCGTTCCCCGGCGAGAACGCGCCCGACATCGCGCGCCTGGTCGTCGAGTCGCAGCCGATCTCTCCGCGCGGCGCGAACCCCGACATCGACAAGGACGTGCTCGCGGTCGTCGGCGCCTGCCTGTTCAAGGATCCGTTCAAGCGCGTCAAAGACACGCGCGCGCTCGTCGAGATGATCGAGAAGGCGGATCCGATGGCGGCCGAATTCTCGTCGCACTTCGAGAAACGTCCGGTCATCGCGCGTACGTCGCAGAGAGAACAGCGGCAGACGATTCTCTTCATCGCGGACGTGACCTCCGATCACGAGGAGGACGTCACGCGCATGCAGCAAATCCTCGGCGAGTCGGTGTATCTGTTCGACGGCAAGGTCATCGATCCGTTCGGACGGCGTCTCGTCGCCGAGCTGCCGTCGGTGGAAAGCGCGCTCGAAGCCGGACGCAAGGCGGAGTTCGATCTCGATCCCGAGAATCAGACCGGCGACGTGTTGCAGGCGCGTTTGCTGCTGCACGCCGGTATGATCGAGATGCGCGACGGAGAGCCGGCAGGTCCGACGATGGAGAAGGCGATCCACGTGCTTGAGCAGTTGCCGCCGAACGCGCTCTACATCACCGAAGACTTCGTGCGCGAAGGGCGCGGCAACGTGCGCTTCCGCGATGCCGGCGCGCGCGCGGGCGTGAAGCTGTTCACGATTGTGCAGCCGGAGCCGGTGGCTGCAGTCGCGCCGACGGAGACGAGCGTCTCGACCGCGGAGCTGGAAGCGGAAGCGGCGGCGGAGAATGCCGCGCTCGTCGCCAAGGAAGCCGCTCAGAAGCGCAAAGGCGCGATGGTGATCGCCGTCGCCGCGATCGTATTGATCGCGATCCTCGGCGGCGCGGCGTTGATGTGGCAGCGGCGGAGCGCGACGGATACGGCGAAGCCGGTTGCCGCCGCGGCGCCGCAAGGTCCGCAGCCGGCGACCGCGGCGAATCCGCGTCGCGTGTTCGTCGCGCCGTTCACGGTCGAAGCGCCCGATCCCGCGCTTGCCGATCGCGCGAAGGCGATTCAGCTCGGCACGATCGAGATCCTGAAAACATTTCCCGAGCTGCGCGTGACCGACGCGCCGGCGCCGGACGGCGATTCGTTTTCCGCGCACGTGCGCCTGGGAGCCGCGGGCGCGGAGCTCGTGCCGAGGGCGGGCGCGAAGAGCGGGCAGCCGGCGGCGATGCTCGACGTCGCGAGCGGCATCCGCGCGATGGTGCTGTACGTCACGACGTCCGTGCAGACGCAGCCGCGCACGTACGCAGCGGCGGATGCGCTGAATTCGTTTGCCGATGCGGTCGTCGCTCGTTCATTGAATGACAGCAAGCGCACCGATACATCGCTGCGCGCGGCGATGGGCTCCGATCCGAACTTCCTGCCCGCGCAGTTGATGGCGATGAAGTTTTTCGCGCTCAGCGGAAAGTCCTCCGACGCGCTCGCGGCCGCGAAGCAGGTCGTCACGTTGGATCCATCCAATCTCGACGCCGCGCGGAACGTCGCGCGCGCAATGCTGATGACCGGCGATCTGCAGGAGACGTTTGCGGCGTACGACCTCATCCTGAAGCGCGATCCCAATGACGCCGAGGGATTGAACCTCATCGCGCGCTACGCGGCGTCGGCGGGAGACGCGGCGCGATTCAACGCCATGCTCGTGCGGTTGCGGCGCGTCGCCGCGATGCAGGTCGCGGCGCACGAGCCGGATCTGATCGCGCAGTCGGGACGCATCAACGCCGCGATCCCGGGCTACTACAAGATCGAAGAGATGATTCCGAACAATCCCGCGCTGTCGCTGAAGATCGGCCGCTTCTCCGTGTTGCGCCATTCGCTGGAGATCGCGGACATCGAGCAGAAGAAGCTGATGACGTCCGATCCGCTGTACGGCCTGCACATGCTGAACGCGTACATCGCCGCGGAAAAGAGCGACCGCGCGACGGCGATGAGAGAGCTGTCCTCCGCGCTCGACGCAGCGGAGCAGGGCGATCAGTCGTGGACCTGCGCGGCCGAGGTGCACACCGTCCTCAAAGACACGCCGGGCGCGCTCGCCGCGTTGCAGAAGGCGGCACAGCGGAAAGAGCCGAGTGCCGCGTACATCCTCGCCAATCCGCTGTTCGGCTACCTCGCCAACGAGCCGAAGTTCCAGAGCGTGCGCGATCAGTTCACGAAGCAGCAGGACGAGACGAAAGCGGCGCTCGCGCAGATCAAGTGACGTGCGCGCAGCGCACGTCATCCTGAGCAAAGCGAAGGATCTCCTCCGGGAGCATACGCCGTGGCGCCAACATCCTTTCACAAGTAGCAGGTCTTGAGGTTCGGGCTGTGGCGCGTACGATGGATGCAGGATGCCCGCATGAAATGAGTCCTGCACTTGAATCGAACGCCGGCGACCGATACCACTTCGTTTTCGCTGCGCGCCGTGCTCTCGATCTGCTGCACCCGATCACGGAGTTGCGCCGCCTCGTCATGGAGGGCGTGGCGCCTGAAGACGCCACTGGTGACGATGAGACGTTCCTGGGTGTTGACCTAACGGAGTACTACGGTGGAGACAGGCTGGCGAATGCGCATACGGTCGCGATTCGCCAGGTCAAGTACAGCCCGACACACCCCGCAAAGGCATGGACGCTTGCGCGGCTGATAGCACCCCGTCACGCGCAGAAGCCAGAGTCGTCGGTGGTGGGCAAACTTGCTCGCGCGTTTGAGGCGCTTTACACCCACGCTCCCGCAGTTGCCTATCGCATCGGGATCGTCACGAACCAGCCGCTCTCGGACGACGATGCGGCCGCGTATGGACGCGTGCGGACAGCGATCGAGAACGGCACAGAGGCTGATCTCGAAGAAACCGATCTCGCGTGGCTCAAGAAGTTCAAAACCGCCACTCGACTGGATAACGCGATCTTTCAGCGCTTCGTCGGCGCGTTCGACATCGGCAGTTTCGCGAGTCCGCTCCTTACTGCGGCTGAAGGCCTACTTGCACGCGAAATCGCAACGTTCACGTCCGACATCCACGTCGGGGATCTCATCGCCTATATCCAGGAGCACGCGCTCCCGAACCGTCCGACCGATATCTTCGTGGAGGACGTGCTCACGCATCTACGGCTCTTCGCCGAGGATTTCGCACCCGCACCCTCACAGCTACAACTCCCGCCGTCGCTCTTCCGAACGAAGGATGCGCACGCGGTCGCCGGCCTCGTACGCGGCGTGCAGCGTGGCATCGTGCTCGCGCACGGCTTAGCCGGCCGCGGGAAGACGAGCACCGTGCAGGTACTCGCGCGTGAGTACGCCGACGAGTTTCGCGTGGTTATCTACGACTGTTTCGGCAGTGGGTCGGGGATGAAACCGGGTCACGAGCGATTCCCCTACTCAGTATTTTTCACACAGGTAATCAACGACCTCGACGGAGCGCTCCACACCGGCATTCTTGCCACGACGAAAGTCGAGTACACACAGCTCGCCCGGCGGTTCGAAGAGGCCCTCCGCGCAGCCGGTGAAATCGCGACGCAGTCGGGCCAAAGACTCCTTCTCGCGGTGGATGCCATCGATAACGCTGCCGCTGCGGCTGCCGATTCAACAATCCGAGGTAGAGACTCCTTCGTCCCGCTGCTGGGGAAAGTGGACATCCCCGAGGGCGTCGTCATTCTCACGACGGCTCGGTCGGAAAATTTGGGGCAGATTACGGTCACGCCCGCAGCATCGGTGGAGCTTGAGGGATTCACCGCTGACGAGACGCTTCTGCACGCACGATCGTATGTCGCCGATCTCACACAGGATGAGGCCGAGCTTCTGCACGACGCGACGGATGGAACTGGCCGCGTGCAGGCACTCATCCTTCGCGACGTCGCTGCCGACCCGACGCTCGTTCGAGAAACGTACATTCGCGACGAGGCGCGGAAGAGCGCATTCGAGTATTACCGCGAGCACGCGCCGAACCGCCTTGATGATCCGGCGGACCGCGCGGCGCTCGCGATCCTCGTGGAGGCGATCCAGCCGATCACGTTTGCAACGTGGTCGGCCCTCAGCGGTTGCCCGGAGCCAGACCTCCGGCGCCTCCAGGCGTCACTCGCATTTGGACTCCGCGATAGCGATTCGCAGGTCGAATGGCGAGATCAAGAGTTTTGGGACTTCGTCCGCGAATTCCTTGCGCAGGAACTCCCACATGCCCGTGCCACACTCGCCGCGTTCTGCGCGTCGCACGTTACGGATGACCCGTACGCGCGCCGCAACTACTCCGCTCATCTGTATAAAGCCGGACGGCTCGACGAGCTTGTTGATCATTGGTTGACCGACAACCGCATCGAGGAAGAAGTGTGTGTACGGTCGTCGCAAGACGAGACGATTCGGTCCGATCTCGCGCACGCAGTTCTCGCGGCGACAGCGCGTCAGCGTCGCGGTGACGTGCTGCAGCTGCTCACGATTGCCGCCGATGTCACGCAAGGCCGGAACCTCTTTTTTCACGCGCTCGCGAAGGTACCCACCGTTGCCATCGAAGAAGGCTTCGCCGATGCCGTCATCGGATGGCTCCAGGATTCGGACCAGGGAACGTCCGTCGCGCGGATGTACCTCGCGTTCGCGGCAGCACTCGGCGCTCCAGAACAAGCATGGGATCTTCGCGAACGGGGCATGGCTATCCTCCGCCATGAAGCACGCCGCGGCCATGGCGATGGATTTCACCCTCCAGACATCTTGAATATCGCCGTTGCGGATGCGCGCTTCAAGAGCCTCGACTATGCAATCGAGCAGCTTGGGGGGTGGTCACCCGCCCCCGTCATCGCGCCTGTCTACGCGGACCTCATCACCGGCCATCTCGCCCTGCAATCCGCCGGCGCCTTGCTCGCCGTTCTTCCGACGATCAAAGATGAAGTATGCCGCGCGTTCGCTGCACTCGGGCTTCTCGCACGAAGGGACCTCCTGCCGTCATCCGCCGATCTGCCGCAGCTTGTCGCATGGACCGGGAAGGCATCTCTCGCGCAGCGCGTGCTTCACGAGGGTCCGCACGTTGTTTTCCTCGATGCAACAGAAGCGCTTCTGCATGGCAGTCATCTTGATCTCGCGCGCTCGGTCCTCCCACTTGCGGAGCAGGCGGTGCCGCGATTCCGGCACGAGCCGGTCGACAGATTCATTCGGTACATGGCACTTCGTGAGCACTTGACCGGAGAGGTATTCGAACCTGCGAAGGCGGGCACTTCGCGGTCGGCGGGATACGATGCCGATCTCGAACATGTTCGGAGCGTGCTCGCGCGGACGTATCCGGCGGCCGTGCTCCGGGTCCGTGCGGCGGCCGGTGTCGCAGGAGCAGCGGACATCGAGGAGCATCTCCCGGCTATCAAGAACGCGTACGCGAACAAGACTTACCGTCGTGAGCCGACCCGGCTCGACGTGAAGGTAGCAGCGCAGGAAGTCCTCCATGCGCTTCGCTACGGAGCGACGCGATCGGCCGGCGCGGTGGCCGATGTCCGCGAGATGGTGGAACGCGAACTCTCGAACCCCGCGCATCGCGAATACGGCCGCCTTGCAACAATCCTCGCCGGCGACGACCGGTACCATCGTGATGCGGAGGAGTTGTTTCTCAAGATGCTCGACGCCGAGCGACCGCCGCAAATCCGGGCGACGGAGGCCGTCGACGTCCTTCTCGAATCATACGCTGCGGCGCGGAGCGTCGAACGAACACTCGGCACGCGGGTGGTCGATGCCGCGCGTTCTCTCGCAGACGCAATTGACGCGACGATCGACGCACGGACAGTCGCAGTTCTTGGGTCGTTCGAGACGCTCGTTGACCGTGGTGCGACGCCATCATCTATTCAGGTGCAGCAGCTTGCCGCGCTCGTCGAATACGGCGCCGATATGGACAGCGACGCGCCTGTGCGGCGAATGGAGGACACACTCACCGCGATTGCTCAGGTCACACCAATGCTGGCGGTTGAACTGGCGCTCGATTGGGAGCGGGCCGCGAAGCTGCACGTGCTTCTCGGTTTACCGCCCGTAGCGATCGGGATTGCGAAGCGGAGTGACACGAATGCGGGCGTCGTCGCCACCGTCGCGTCCTTCGCCCAGTCGCCGACCGCGACCGCCGCGTTCTTCGAAGCGATTGAACCATTCGTTCGAGAGGCCGATCGGGCAACGTATGTCAGCCGGTGGGCGGAGTACGTCCGGCGAATGCCGGGAAGTGAGCGTTTCCAACACGCAGAGATCGTGAATGCCTACGCATCCGTGCATGGGCTCGCAGATGAACCCTCGGTCGCGACACTCTCAAACGACCTGACGAAAGCGCGCGCCGAAGGTATCAAGTACCGGGAGCGCGCGGATGCGATTACCTCTACGCGTCTAAAGTCAGACGAAGAAATCGAGACGGTGGAGGTACTCCTTGCCGATTCGTCCTTGCGCGCGCTCGCACGTCTCGAGGAAGTACCCTCTGCGCTCGGCGCGGGACAGCGCGCAGACGCAGTCGTCGCCTCGCTCGCTGCATCGCTGAGTACGGCGAATACGCGGCGACTCCTCGGCATTCTTGAGCGATGGGTCGAAGACGCCTCCTATCGCATCATCGAGGCAGTTCCGATGATCCATGCCGTCGTCGAACGCTGTCCCAACGCCGCCGCCGATGCGCGTGCTGTGGCGGCGCGCCTCCTCACGCGTCCGGGCATCCTTGCGATGCTCCTCCACGATTACGACGGTCGTTCGCGGCACGCGCTGCGGTCCGCGTTCCAAGGCGCCGAAGATGCGCTCTTCGACCCAATTGCGGAAGCGATCGCGAAGAGCCTCGATTCGATCGGCACCGACACGGTATACCGCTGGATCGGCGAGCTCGTACGGAGCCGCGACGCGACGACCGCGTCGACGTACTACAACTTTGCTGCGCCCCGCGCCTTCCAGCGCGTCCCAAGCCCCCGGCCCGCACTGTCGGAAAACGCGGGCGACGGCGCCACCGCAATCGTGGCCGCGATCGGTGAGATGCTCGCGCACCCACGGGTCGAATTCCGGTTTCGCGCTGTGTATGCCGCGATCGAGGCACTCCTCGCGAACACGGCACTTCTTCCGAACTTTCTCGCAATCCTGAAGGACGAGGCGCATTCCCGCTGGATGACGCGGCGTGAATGGATGCTTTTTACCTTCCATTACCTCGCCCTCCGTCACACTGATCTCCTCCAGACGTCTCTCGACGTATTCGTCGATATCGCCCGCAATCGCGCCTTCCCGCATGCGAAGCACCGCTCGCATGCGCGGGAGATCGTTCTCGCCGTCGCCGCCGCTTACCCGGACGCGGTGGCGGACGACGTTCGAACAGCCGTTCTTACGTCGCAGCAACCGATCCGGTTCACGAAGGAGAAGACGTCTCGCGCAATCGGAAGCCGCCACAACGAAGACTGGTACAACCAGCCATTTCACTTCGATCCGGTCGACACGATCCCATATTGGTATGACCCTCTGGGCTCGGTATTCAACCTCACAGGCGCAGACATCGCAAACCGCGCCATGCCTTGGATCGTCGAGAAGTGGGGCCTAACGCACGACCGATGCCTTAAAGAAGACGACGCGGATCGCCACGAGTACGACTGGCGTGAGACAAGCCATGACCATGGGAGCGAGCCCACAGTAGAAACACTCCAGTCGTACGCGGAGCGGCATGCCATGTTCGTCGTCGCAGGAGAGCTTGTCGACAGCATGCCGGTAGTCCGCAGGAATAGGGACGTTATGGACGAGTGGACGGACTGGATCCGGTCCGACGCACGAGGGGCAGATCCGTCCTTGCCGAGCGGCTTGCTCGGACCGCCACCTTCCGAGCGGCAGAACTACGGACTGTTTGATGCACCGCTTAGGGAATGGCGCGCGTCTCGACCGGAGAGTGATTATCTTCGGCATATCGCCACCGACGACGCGTACGTTCTTGTCGCGGAGATGGAAGGCGGGTCGCGCGAGTACGATTTCGATGTTTCGGTTCGCACGATTCTCGTTCCAAGGTCGACAGCGCAGGCGTTCGCCCAGGCCGCCACTGCATCGAGCAATCGTTTTTACGCGCAGTCGCAGTCGCTCGACTACACGACGATTCTTCCGGAACTGGAAGCCGATATGCGGCTCTACGGTGAGGCCTATGACAAAGATGAAGAAGATGAGGAAGGTGGAGAGGACGACTTCGCACTTCGGTTGACGCTTGGCGAGCTTCACCAGGAGTTTGATTTCCACCGGCGCGACCCGCGGTGGAAAAGCTTCTCGCGGAATTATCCGTACCCTTCATCAGTCGTCCAAGAAGCACTCGCGCTCCGGCGTCTGACCCCGCTCGGCCTCACGTGGGTGGACGATCAGGGCGTGCCCCTCGTGGAAGCGGAGCTCTGGCACGACGGGAAGGCAGATGAAGATGTTGACGGCGCCTCCGGATATCGTCTGCTTCTCACAAAGACCGCTCTCGCACGGCTGATGAATGCGACGTCGAGCGATGTCGCGTTCATCGTCACACTGCGGCGACAGACGGCGTACAAGTACCGCAACAAGGACGAAAAGGACGAAAGGGACGAATACGATCGAGGCTCGACACGTGTGTTCCTCGCATCATCACTTCTTTCCGAAAAATAAGATGAATGACAAGCACCTCGCGACCCGTGCGAGATTGATCCTGCGCGAACTGCAAATACGCCGTGCAACCTTCCTCCACGCGTGGATGGCTGAGTACATCGCGGAATGCCTCGATGTGCTAGAGAAAGATCCGACGAACACGGAGGTCAAAGATCGATGCGCTGGGACCATCGCGCGACTGTGGCAGGCGTATGTCGAAGATCGCCGGCAGTCGCTGGCGCAAGCCGGCGACGTGTATAGGACACGCGCATGCTTAACCGATGATGTTCTCGCGGAGCTGCGTGTGGAGTTGTCGAGCAACGCCGATACCGCGAAGGCAGGATCGTTCGAGTCATCCGTTCATTTCCGCCACCTCACAGCACTCGAAGAACAGGTCCTTGAGGTGTACGGCGCATCTGCCGCGCTCCGGGAGGGGCGCGACAAAATGGGCGCGCCGGACAAATCGACGAGCGACAATTCAGGCATGGTGGAACTACTCGCCGAGCTTCGAAAAGAGACAAAGATAACCGGACAGCGAATCGCTGTGGCAGTTTTCCCGGAATTCGGAAACCTCGACCTTGAAGATGTGGATGCGGTCGAGCGTACTGCAATGATAGCGCTGCGAGCGATCGATCGTGCGCGCAGGAAACGGCTTGGTGATGACACGTCGTCGATTGCCAAAGAGCGTGCTTCGGCGAAGGGACGTAGCTCAAAGAGCCGGGCCCATAAGTCCGGTCCCTCGAAAGGTCGCGCAAAGAAGAAATGAAGCTCGGGTGCGACGCGCCTCGGGCGTCGTTGTTTAGGAAGCGTTTACACAAGATTCTGGCTTGCCGGGAACTATCGGGAGGCCCGGAGACTCAGACCAGCGGCATCACGCGCACCGCGTCGCGGAAGTCGACGATCGCCAGCTGGCGCGCGTTGCGGAACATCGGCGCGCGCAGGCGCATGTGCAGCACGCGGCGGCGTCCGTCGGCGATCGGGATCGTCGAGATCAGGAGCGCGTCCTCGTCCTCGCGGATGTAGATGAAGTCGTTGCGCGCGAATGAGGCAAGCGATTTGTAAACCGCTTCCGGCAGGACGAACACGCCGTTGTGGCAGACGATGGTGAGCTGCTCGTTCATAATGAATCGCGAATGATCATCACCGCACGACTCACGTTCTCCGCGGCTCATCGGTTGCACAATCCGAACCGCGACGAGGCCTGGAACCGCAAAACCTACGGAAAGTGCGACAACCCGGGCGGCCACGGCCATAACTACGGGCTCGAGGTGAGCGTGCGCGGCACGATCGATCCCGACACCGGCATGGTGATCGATCTCAAGGAGCTGAAGGACGTGATGCGCGAGCGCGTCATCGATCGCGTCGACCACCGCAATCTCAACGAAGACGTCGACTTCCTGCGCGGCATGGTCCCGACCGCGGAAAACCTCGCGCGCGCATTCTGGCAGCAGCTCGCGCCGGCGATTCCGCACGGCCAGCTATACGAAGTTCACCTGCAGGAAACCGAGCGCAATTCCGTGAGCTATCGCGGAGAGGATGAATAATCAGTTGCGCGGTTACGCGGTCGCGGTAAAGACGAGTGCCGCGCAACCGAGCAACCGCGCAACTGCGCAACCGAGGAAATATGAACTACGACCTCGCGATGATGGCGCTGGAAGGACTCGCGCGCGATCCGATCAACGTGCGCATCGAGAACAACGAGATTGTGATCGAAGCCGCGGCCGCGTCGTTCAAAGAGCTGGCGCGGCTCTGCCTGCTGTTGGGCGGCGCGCACAGCACCGACGACGCATTCGAGCTCGCGCCCGGCGCGCACACGGATGCGGAGTCGATGGGATTGCGGTTGAAATTGAGGTACGAGGCGTAGGACGAATAGGACAGATAGGACGAATAGGACCCATAGGACGAAGGTCCTATAAGTCCTATTGGTCCTATCTGTCCTATCAGCTGTCGTAATCCGGCGAGTATGTCACCAACTCCCGCAAAAACTTCGCCTTCGCGCGCTGCTGCGCGTCATCGACTTCCAGCAAATCGCGGATCGACACCATGCCGACGAGCTTTCCGTTGTCGACGACCGGCAGGTGCCGCGCGTGGATCGAGTACATCTTCTCCAGCGCGTCGTCGAGCGCGTCGGTCGGCTCGGCGATGACGAGGTCCTTCGACATCACGTCGAAGACTTTCGTGCCGTCGGGATCGAGCCCCTTCGCGACGACGCGCGCCATGAGATCGCGCTCGGAGAAGATGCCGGCGAGCTTGCCGGCTTCGACGACGGCCACGGCGCCGATGTTTTTCTCGACCATTTTCTGCGCGGCGTTGCGGACGGTGAGGCTCGGGTCGATGACGGTGAGCACCTGGTCCTCGATGATGTCCGCGATCTGCTTCATCTCCGCTCCTTCTTTTTCCGGGCTACGGTGCCGAATGCATTGATCGTTCCCTCGAACTTCAAACCTTAGCAGCCTCCTGCCCTCCCATGTAGCTTCCTCCAGGAGCCTAGGAGGCCAGGAGGCCAGGAGGCCTGGAGGCTCTAATACCGGAGAATCGAGTGCACGGTCACGCCGTCGAGCTTCTGACGGCCGCCGAGGAATTCCAGTTCGATGACGGTGGCGATGCCGACGAGCGTGGCGTCGAATCCGCGAATGAGGTGCGTCGCGGCGCCGACGGTGCCGCCGGTGGCGAGCAGATCGTCGACGACGAGCACGCGATCGTCCGCCGTCAGCGCGTCGTCGTGAATCTCGAGTGCGTCGCTGCCGTATTCGAGAACGTATTCGTGGCGGCGTCGCGTGTACGGCAGTTTGTTGGGCTTGCGGATCGGAACGAAGCCGGCGCCGAGGTGCTGCGCGACGACGCTGCCGAAGATGAAGCCGCGCGACTCGATCGCCGCGACCGCGGTGACGCCGGAGTCGCGAAACGGTTCCGCGAGCAGCTCGCACGCCGCCGCCATCGCCTCGGGGTCGCGCAGGAGGGGAGTGATGTCTTTGAAGATGATGCCCGGCTTCGGGAAGTCGGGGATGTCGCGGATGTAGCTCGCCAGTTGTTCCAGGTTCATCAGAATTTCACGTCGAAGTCGGGCAGGCGGCCGCTGAACTCTTTCGACTCCTGATCGATCCTCGTCACTTCCGCGTAGCGCGGCCCTTCCTTCAGCTCCTCGATCCATTCGTCGATCGCTTTTTTCTCGCCTTCGACGAGCGCTTCGACCGAGCCGTCGCGATTGTTCTGGATCCAGCCCTTCAGACCCATCCGCCGCGCCACGCGCGTCGCGAAAAAGCGATAGCCCACGCCCTGGACTTTTCCGTGGATGACCATGTGCCGCTGTTCTTTCATGGTTGGGGGATTGTATGGCAGCTTCGCTGGATGGCGGCTGCGCGGATGGCGGTGGGCGGATGGCGGATGGCGGAAGGCAGAAGGCAGAAGGCAGAAGGCAGAAGGCAGAGAGCGGGCGGGCGGGGCCATCAGCGCAGCTGCCCACAGCGAAGCCGCTATCAGCGCAGCCGCTATCGCCTTCGCCGCCGCACAGATTTCTTGGGCGGCGCCTTCTTTTTCGGCGCGGGCGGCGGCGCCGTCACGGTCACGACTTTCGGCGGCGCGTTGCGAATGTCGGTCACGTTTTTCTGCAGGTCGGTGATGAGCTTCGCCTGCTCGTCGTGTTGTTTGCGTAGCGCGCTGACGGAGCGCGCGAGGTCTTCGTGTTCTTTGTTGGCGAGCGACACGAGCGCGACGGTCGCGGCGGCCGCGGCGTCGGTGCGCGGGTACTGCTGCACGATTTTCGTGAGTGAGTCGCGCGCTTTCGATGAGTTGCCGGCGGTGATGTCTTTGCGCGCTTCTTTCATCAGCGCGTCGGCGCGCAGATCGTTCGGAACGGAGAGAACGAGATAGACGATCAACGCGCCGAGAATCGACGACACGATTGCGGTGAACCAGAGCAGCGTGCGGACTCTCATCGCTGCACCATGCTTTGATGTCTTAGCCGGGCCAGCCGAATTTCCCCACCAGCGGTACGAACTCGGCGCTGCCGCAGTCTTCGATCTTGATTCCGGTCCCGACGCGGATGACGCGCGCTAGTCGCTGGCGTCCTTCCGGTCCGATCGGAATGATCATTCGTCCCGTGCGCGCGAGCTGTTGCACGAGCGGCTCCGGCACTTCCGGCGCGGCCGCCGCGACGATGATGCGATCGAACGGCGCCTGGTCCGACCAGCCGTAGGTCCCGTCGAACACTTTCACCGAGGCGTTGTGAATCTTCAGCTCGCGAAAAATCTCCGACGCCTTGAGCGCCAGCTCGTTGACTCGTTCGATGGAAAAGACTTTCGCGCACAGCTTCGACAGCACCACTGCCTGATATCCCGTTCCCGTGCCAATCTCGAGCACTTTCTCCGTGCCCTTCAGCTCGAGCAGCTCGATCATCTTCGCGACGATGTACGGCTGCGAGATCGTCTGCTTGAAGCCGATCGGCAGCGCGCCGGAGCCGTACGCTTTCGCGGCCACGTTCTGCGGCACGAAGCGATGGCGCGGCACTTCGCGCATCGCCTTCAGGACCCGCTCGTCGATGATGCCGCGCGCGGCGACGTGGCGCTCGACCATCAGCGCGCGCTGATGCGCGAGTCCGCGCTCGTCGCTCTTGTCATCGCTGCGCGGCGGCGAAGTTGCCAAGCATCTCCTCGAGCGGCTTGAGCCGTGCGATCGATTCGTGGTGCGTGAGATCGAGATGGAGCGGCGTGATGGAGACGTATCCGCTCTGCACGGCCTCGAAGTCCGTCCCTTCGCCGGGATGCCAGATCGGCGGCTCTCCGCCGATCCAGTAATACTTCCTGCCGCGCGGGTCCTTCCTCTCGATCACGCCCTCGGAGTAGATCCGCTTGCCGAGCTTCGTCACGCGCACGCCCGTGAACTCCACCGGGAAATTCACGTTGAGGATGATCTGCGGATCGCGATGCTGTTCGAGCGCGACGCGCGTCAGCTCGCCCGCGAATGCCGCGCAGCGATCGAACGAGAAGTGATGGCCGATGACCGCCGAGAACGCGATCGACGGGATGTTCAGCAGCGCGCCTTCGAACGCGGCCGAGATCGTGCCGGAGTACGTGACGTCGTCGCCGAGGTTCGGACCGAAGTTGATGCCGGAGACGATGAGATCGGGGCGGTTCTCCTTCATCAGCTTGAGCACCGCGAGATTCACGCAGTCGCTCGGCGTGCCGTCGACGATCCACTCGTTTTCCTCGATCTGCATCAGCCGCAGCGGACGGTTTAGCGTCAGCGCGTGCGACGCGGCGCTCTGCTCGCGGTCCGGCGCGACGATCGTCACGTCGCCGAACTGGCGGCACACGGTGGCCAGCTTGCGCAGGCCTTCGCTGTAGATGCCGTCGTCGTTGGTGACCAGGATGCGGGGCATTGCTTGCGCGTTGATCCTACATCACGGCTTCGTCGTCGTCGTTGCTGTCGTGGTCGATCGCTCGAGGTCCTGCTGCTCTTTGATCTCTTCCAGCTGGCGGCGCATCGACGAGAGCACGAAGAGGAGCAGCAGCAGGATCAGGATGCCGGCGATGCGAACGCCCCACTTGTTCATCGCGCGAACCTCGCCGCCCAATCGATGGCGTAGCGCATCGGCGCCGCGTCGGCGATGCCCTGGCCGGCGATGTCGAACGCCGTTCCGTGATCGACGGAGACGCGCAGATAGGGGAGGCCGAGGGTCACGTTGACGGAGTGCTCGAAATCGAGCGTCTTGACCGGGATCAAGCCCTGGTCGTGATACATCGCCATGACGACATCGTACCTGCCGCGCGTCGCGGAGAGGAAGACGGTGTCGGGCGGATGGGGACCGGTGACATCGAGGCCGTTCGTTTTCGCAAGCGCGACGCCGCCGGCGACGACCGTTTCCTCATCGCCGAACCGTCCCCCTTCACCTGCGTGCGGATTCACGCCGGCGACCGCGATGCGCGGCGCGTTGCCGTACAGGCGCGTGTACTCGCGGCTCGTGAGCTTCGCGAGTGCGGCGATCGATTCTTCGTTGATGTTCGCGATCGCCTCACGAAGCGGAACGTGGACCGTGAGCAGCACGACGCGCAGTCGCGGCGAGTCGAAGTACATCGCGTAGTCGTGCGCGTAGCGTTGCAGGCCCGCACGTTCCGCGAGCAATTCCGTGTGTCCGGGAAACGGCGAGCCCGCGAGCGCGATCGACTGCTTGTGAATCGGCGCGGTGACGAGCGCCGAACATTCGCCGCTCGCGATCGCGCGCAGCGCGTCGTCGATGGCATCGAGCGCGACGCGCCCATACTCGGCGGAGATCTCGCCGTGGCGAACGTTCGCGGGCACGCGTCCGAACACCCGCGCCGGCACGCGAGCGTCCGCGAGCGCTTTCTCGACGATCTCCGGACCAATGCCCGCGGGATCGCCGATCGTGACGGCGAGTGGTTTCACGACCTCTCAGTTTATCCCGCGCGTAGACGCGGGATCTCTTATCATACCGCACCGACCCGATCTTTCGGCATGATCCGCGCGGTGCCACCAAAGATCCCGCGTCTGCGCGCGGGATAAACTGGGAACGGCTACGCCAGCTCTTCCTGCTTGAACAAATACTTGATGCAGTGTTTCTGGATCAGCAGGTTCGGCGCGCCTTCGCGATTCACTTTCAAGCAGCTGCGGTCGTACCACTCGATCCAGCCGCGCACTTCTTCACCGTCGGTGAGCATGATCACCATCGGCGTCTTCGAGTTCATCTGCTTCAGGTAATAGAAATTCTCGGCATTGGTCGCCTCGGGCGGCGACGTTTTCGGGTTCTGATTCTGATTGCGCGCGTGATGGCCGTTTCCGTTGCCGTGGCCATTCCCGTTCCCGTTGCCGCGTGTGCGTCTGAAATCCTCGAAGGCGCGATACGGACGTCTTTCGCGCGTGAAATTACCGTCCAGCTCGGGCCTGCTCGACATCGTCATTGCACTCCCTCCGTTTCGCTTGCCTGTGGGGGAAAACCGCTGTTCTCGCGGACGTTTGCGAAGTGCATGCCGTCAGGCCGGCACGGCCGGCAGCGTTGGCGGGCCAAGCCTTCCGCATGAGAGTCGCCTGTGGTTGCGTTTTACGGTACCCCCGTTAGAATGACGCCCCCATTCCTTGGAGGTCCTGCTTGAATTCCGTCGTCTGCATCAGCCACGTTCCCGATACCGAGTCGCGCATCAAGATTGCCGCCGGCGGCAAAAAAATCGATGAGACCGGTTTGAAGTTCATCGTCTCGCCTTACGACGAGATCGCGCTCGAGGCAGCCGTCCGTTTGAAGGAAGCGAAGGGCGGCGACGTCACGGTGCTGACGTTCGGTCCCGATCGCGCGCAGCAGGCGCTGCGCGAGGCGCTCGCGCGCGGCGCGAACAAGGCCATGCACGTGAAGGGTGAGTCCGGCGACGCCGACTCCCTCGGCATCGCGAAGGTGCTCGCCGCCGCGATCAGGACGATTCCCCACGACGTCGTGTTTCTCGGCAAGCAGGGCGTCGGCACCGACAACGGTCTGGTCGGCCCCATGCTCGCGGAGCTCCTCGGCTATCCGCAGATCAACGTTGTCACGGAGCTCGAGTTCGGCGAAGGAAACGTCACCGCGCATCGTGAGATCGAAGGCGCGGAAGAAATACTCGAGACCGGCCTGCCGGTGATCGTCACCGCGCAGAAGGGACTCAACGAGCCGCGCTACGCGAAGCTGCAGGGCATCATGGCCGCGAAGAAAGTCGCGGTCGACGCGAAGTCGATCTCCGACCTCGGCCTCGACGAGTCCGACGTGCTGAACAAGCGCGTGAACGTCGTGTCGATCGAGCTGCCCGCCGAGAAAACGGGCGGACGCAAGATCGACGGCAGCGACGCAAAGGCCGCGGCCGCGGAGATCGTGAAGTACATCAAGGACGAGGCGAAGGCTCTATGACCGTTCTGGTTTTCACCGAAACGAACGATGGGAAGCTGAAGAAGGCGTCGCGCGAAGCGCTGACGATCGGACGCAAGCTCGGCGCGGGCGACGTCGTCGCATTCGCGAGCGATGCGTCGGTTGCCGAAGAAGCAGGAAAGTTCGGCGCGACGAAGTTGTACGTAACGAACGTCGCCGGCTATTTGACCGAGCCCTACACCGCCGCGCTCGCGCAGGTCATCAAGGATACCCAGGCGAATGTCGTGCTGTTCGGCGGCACATCGAACGGCCGCGATCTCGCGCCGCGCGTCGCCGCGCGGCTCGATGCCGGCGTCGCCTCGGACGTCGATCGCCTCGAATGGACGGACGGCAAACTGCGCGCGCGTCGCCCCGTGTATTCCGGCAAAGCATTCGCGACCGTCGAAGTGACGAGCAATCCCGCGATCGCAACGACGCGTCCGAACGCATTTCCCGCGGAAGAAGCGGGCGGCGGGGCGGCGGAGGTCGTGAACGTGTCGGCCGACGCGACGTCGCGCGTGAAGCTCGTCGAAACGAAAGTGCCGGAAGCCGGTGAGCTGTCGATCGCCGAAGCCGACATCATCGTGTCGGGCGGACGCGGACTCAAAGAAGCCGCGAACTTCTCCTACATCCGCGACCTCGCGCACGCCATCGGCGGCGCGGTCGGCGCATCGCGCGCGACAGTCGACGCGGGATGGATCGATCACCAGCATCAGGTCGGACAAACCGGCCGCGTCGTCAGCCCCAACGTCTACATCGCCGCCGGCGTGTCCGGCGCGATCCAACACCTCGCCGGCATGTCGTCGTCGAAGCACATCATCGCGATCAACAAAGACCCCGAGGCGCCGATCTTCCGCGTCGCGGACTTAGGAGTGGTGGGTGACCTCTTTCAGATTCTGCCGGAGCTGACGGAAGAGGTGAAGAAGGCGAAGGCGCACTAGGCGGTTGCGCGGTTGCGCGGTCGCGCGGTGTTACGGCGTAACTGCTGTTTCAGAGGCTTTGGTGTAGGGCAGGCTTTCCAGCCTGCCCCCGGAGCGCAGGCTGGAAAGCCTGCGCTACACGATTCGGTCGCTCGGTGTTGCCGCGCAACCGCGCAACCTACTTCCCGCTCCCGAAACTAAAAAACGCGAGATCGAACGTCCCGTCCGCGCCCGCTTTGCCGGTCGCTGCGCGTTGCAGGGCGCCGGTGAAGATCTCGATCTCGCTGCCGGCGGCTGCGGTTCCGGAGACGACGGTGCGTCCTTCCGGATCCATGGAGATTCGTGCCACGCGGCCGCCGCGGACCGCGGTGATGGTGTTGTCCTCGAAGACGTTGCCGGCGTTGTCGGGGGCCGCGCCGGCGATCGAGAGCGCGGTGTGATTGCCGCGGAACGTCGACTCTTCGACGACGTTCGAGGTCGTTGCCGTGATGGCGTTCGTGTTCAGGTAGAAGAGCGCGTGGCGGATCCGCGATCCCGTTCCTTCGATGGTGATTGCGTCGCCGGAGTTGCTCACTTCGAGGTCCTCGGCGTCGATGCGCGCGTCGCGCCGCAATGCGATCCCGGCACCGCGCATCCCGGTGATGAGCATCCGGCGCACCGTCACGTCGCCGAAGGCCTCGACCGCGGTCTCGGGAACGGTTTGGAGCAGCGTGCCGATGACGACGTTCCGGACGTCGAGCGTCGATGCCGCGCGCACCTCCGTTGCCGCGCCTCCCAGGGTGATGTTGCGCAGCGCGAGTGCAGCCTTCGCGTCGAAGCCCACCGTTGCGCCGTTGAAGTCGATGGAGAGCGTCGCGCGTTGCGGATTGAGCAGGCGCGCGCGGCGCGATCCGATGTTGGCCGTCGAGCCGATCTCCGCGGCGTCGCCGGCCGGTCCTTCGATCGTGACCGCGCCGGCGATCGCCGGCAACGGCGAGGCGAGCTTGATCGTCGCAGGAGCGTTGCCAAGAAAGAAGCGCACCGTATGCGCGCCGGGTAGCGCGTTGGCGTTGAGCAGTGCCTGGCGCAACGTTCCTTGGCCCGCATCCGCGGTCGTCGTCACCGCGGTGAATGAAAATCCGAAACCGATTCCGTCCACCGGCGCGGTTCCGACGTCGACGTCCGCGACATGCGGACCGTCGATCTGCTCGGCCCACGCCACGCTCGAGAGCGAGTGCGAATCGACCGCGACTTCGTAGCGTGATGCTTCGACTCCGTCGAACACGAACACTCCATCCGCGTCCGTCTGCGTCTCGCCCGCTGCGGTGTAGGACAGGCTTTCCTGCCTCTCCCCCGGAGGGCAGGCTGGAAAGCCTGCCCCACACCGTTTCCTGAGGAGCACGGTCGCGCCGGCGGCGGGACTGTCGTCGATCCGCACGACTCCAGAGATGCCGAGGCGCACGTTCATCGGCGCGACGGCGGGATAGCCGTCGAGTCCCGACGCGCTTCGCGCCGTCACGCGCCAATGCATCGCTCCCGCGCTCAACGCCTCCGGCGTTTTCCACTCGGTGGCGGTGAGGCCGGCGGCGCGCGCGACGACGGCTCCGCAACTCGCATCGCGGCAGATCTCGACGGAGTAACTCGACGCTCCGGCGACCGCGGGCCAGCGCAGCAGCGGCCGCGGCACGGCGACGTCGACCGCGGCGATCGACGGCGCGGGAAGCAGCTTCTCCGGCTTCGGCGGACGTTGTCCTTCCGGCACCGCCACGCCCATCCCTTCCTGGACGTCGACGGACGCGCCCGCGCTGGCGACGCTCGTCCCGCCGCGATACGACATCACGTTTCCTTTTCCCGCGTCCTTGCGGAACCGTGCGCGCGCCGCGGCATCGCGCGGCGTCGCCGTGACGCCGCCGACGATGATCTCGATGTCGTGCGCGCGCGCCGTCCGTTTCTTATCGAGGTCGGCGTTCCCGTCGATGATCTCGATCTCCGTGCGGTCGCGCTTCGGCGTCGTCGTCGTGGAGCGCAGAAAGATCAGCGAGTCTTCGGTGAGCGTCAGCTGCGTGTTGTCTTCGAAGCGAAGCTCCGCGGACGACGCGCGATAGGTATGCAGCCCGTGCCGCTCCGCGAGGCGGTCGCCCGCCTTCGCGTCCGTCCAGGGATCGGGCTCGGGCTTGCGCTCCACGTGCCGGGAAACGGAATCGATCCGCGCGAAGCGCGCCGGCAGCGTACGCGCGAGAACCACACGGATGCGCTGTCCGGGCAGGAGGCGGTGCGGCGAGGCGAGCTGCGGATTGAGCTTCCAGTTTCCCGCCACGCTTCCGAAGTTCCGAGATAGCGGCGGGTGATGCTCTCGAGCGTTTCGCCCTTCTTCACGACATGCCAGCCGATGGTGTCTTCGGCCGCCGCGGCGAACGCGCACGACGCGAACAGGAACACGATGGTCTTTTTCACGAGGAGCGCTCCAGGGCAATGGTTTGGATCAGCATCGCGGAGTTTACGGTTTTCGCCGCCGCCGGCTGCTGCAGATCGTCCGCCGTCCAGCGGATCTGATGTCTGTGGATGATCGCTTCGAATAAGGTGACGACCTGCGATGCCGAAGAGGGACGTTCCTCCGGCAGCTTCGCCATCATCCGCGCGACGAGCTTCGAGATCGCCTGCGCGAGCGGATCGGGCGCGAGGACGCTTTCCAGCGCCGGCGGCGTTTCGCCGATCGTGGCCAGCACGATGTCGCGCACGGTATCGCCGTTGAATGGATGGGTGCCGGTGACGCACTGATAGAGCGTGACGCCGAGGGAGAAGAGATCGCTGCGCTCGTCGGCGGGAAGTCCGCGCACGGCCTCGGGCGCGATGTAGCCGGGCGTTCCGTACACGAGATTGTCCGACGCTTTTGAGGCCCGGATCAGCGTGGCCAGGCCGAAGTCGGTGACCTTGATGCTTCCGTCGGCGCCGAGGAGCAGGTTGGCGGGCTTGATGTCGCGATGCAGAACGCCGTGCGCGTGCGCGGCTTCGAGCGCGCGTGCGACCGCGAGACCGATCATCGCCGTCTGTTCCAGCGGCATCATTCCGCGCTGATCGATGTGCGCCTGCACGCTCGCGCCGCTCACGAGCTCCATGGCGATGAAGGCCGCGCCGGCGGTGTCTTCCGCGTCGTACACCGCGACGATGTTCGGGTGGGCCACGCTCGCCGCAGCGATCGCCTCGGCGAGAAGCGACTCCACGCGTGCGCCGCTGTCTTCCTTCTCGATTTCGTCGAAATGCACGGTCTTCAATGCCACGGCGCGGCGAAGGCGCGGGTCATAGCCGCGGAAGACGGTTCCCATGCCGCCCTGTCCGATGATGGAGAGAACCTGATAGCGGCCGAGAAACGCGCGGCCGAGGTCTTCCTGATCGTGGATCCGCCGCCGGATCAGCTCCGTCGCATTGCGGAGCTGTTCGATCTCACTGCCGGGACGGCTCGCGTTCCGTCCCGCAAGCTCCTGCTGCGCGCGCACGACTTCGCGAATCGGGCGAATGATGGAGCGCTGTGCGGCCGCGGCGACGAGCAGCGCGAGCAACAGCGCCACGCCGCCGGCGAGCGCGGCGCGCCGGCGGATGTTCGACGCGATCTGCTCCGCGAGATCGGCGGGCTGCCGCGACAGAACGAACCAGCGCGTGCCGCTGACGGGAGCGAACGCGCCGAGAACGCGCACGCCGTCCGCATTCGCGTACATGCCGGTGCCGCTCACGCGGGCGGTGCGTGCCGCGCGGATCATCGCCGCGGGAAACGTGGCGAGGTCGGTCGATCCGGTGAGCAGTCCGGCGTCGGAGGCGAGGATCAAGTCCGCCTGCTCGCCGAGCTCCGTGGGATCGAGCGCGTCGCCGACGGACGGCGCTTCGGCGGCTACGCGCAGCCACGCGCCGCCGCCGATCGGTTCCGCGACGAGCAGCCGGATGGTTCCCGCGCGATCGAAGAGTTGCGGCGTGGTGCCGGTGGCACGGATTGCGGATCCGAGCTCCTCGGCCGCGCCGCGCCGCTGCGCGCGAATGACGACCTCGCCCGCGGGACTCAGCACGTCGATCATTCGGATCGTCGCGTCGGCGGCGAGCAGATCGCTCAGGAACTGGCGGCTCATCGGCGACTTCGCGCCGGCGACGATCGCTTCGTTCGCGGCGAGCGTGCGCGCGAACGAGCGCCGCGACTCGACCGTCGCCGCAATCCGCTCGGCCGCCGTCGACGCGGCCACGGCGTGCGTGCGCAGGAGCTGTTCGTTCATCCCCGCGCGGTTCACGTCATAGAGCGACCACACCGCATAGGCGAGGGGGACGATCGCCACCAATGCCAGCGCGATCGTGACCCTGGCGAGGAGAGGCACTCTGGAACCGATACGCACTTTCCGTCTCGGCTCCCTTAGGTCATTCGGTTGCGCGGTCGCTCCGTTGCCCGGTTACGCACCCGAAACCGCGTGACTGCGCAACCGCGCAATCATCAATTCGGCCGGTCTGGCGTTGAGAACGGCGGGACCTGGGTCACGACCTGCTTCTTGAACGAGTAGCCCGCGCCGAGGGCGCTGGGGATGCCGGTCTCGTCTTCGCCGCAGCTCAGGGAGATCTTGTTGATGTGGCGCGCCCAGGCCGTCTCGCAGTCGGACGTGATTCTCGAGCGATAGATGCGCGGGCTGCGCGCGACGACGCGGCGGCCGTCGATGAGGACGATGAAGTATTCGATCTCGTCGCCGCTGTCGAATTTCGGCAGCACGATGCGCGAGAGCGGGCCATCGTTGACGCCTTCGACCGAGCACCAGTCAGTGGTGTTGATGCGGCGGAAGTACGCGCGCAGCTCGCCCTTGCCGTCGACGTTCATCTGCAGGACGGGCAGCTCGCCGCCGCGCATGCAGCTGACAGGTTTGTAGTCGATGACGCTTTTCGTCTGCGCCTGCGCAGCGATTGCGGCGAGCGCGACGATTCCGAGGACGAGGACGCGGCTTTTCATGGCGATCAGATTGTAGGTCCTTTCCGGGAAAAAACCCTCGAAGGCGCGTCAATAATCCGCCAGAAGCGGCCTGTTCCGGCCGCGGTTCCTCGATTTTTGCCCGCAGCTAGTGGATTTTACGCCGGCCAGCCCCTCGGCGGGGTGCGTCGATCCTACGTTGGGAGGGTCGATCCCACCGGCGTGGCCATTGGCATTCACTTAAGCGCCACTACGCGTAAATAACTCGCAGCGCAGTGAGTTACGCTCTACCCAGGTCGCGGAGACAAGATATCAAAAGATGTCGCATCGCTGTGCTGCGTCGCGGCATGGACCCACGTGCGGCACGGTCGCGCAGCAATGCGTCGCGGCATGGATGCACGTGCGGCGCGGTCGCGCAGCAATGCGTCGCGCCATGGACGCACGTGCGGCGCGGTCGCGCAGCAATGCTTCGCGGCATGAATGCACGTGCGGCGCGGTCGCGCAGCGATGTGTCGCGGCATGGACCCACGTGCGACATGGTCGTGCGGCTGCCTCGCGGCATGGACGCACATGAGTAACTCACTGAACTGTCATTGACTTACGCATCGTGCCGCTTAAGTGAACGCCAATACGGCGTGGCCGTCGGCGTGGCCGCCGGTTTCCGCAGACGAATCGGCAGCGACCCGCCGGCACGATGTCGAATCCCCTGCTGCACGCTGCGCGATGGAACATCTCGATTCAACGACAGACCACACAGCCTCGTAGACGCTACATTCAGCATTGGGATCGTCGTAGATGAATACGCAGCGCGCCCACCGGAGCGGGCAGAGTGTGTCTGGGCTGTGGGGCGGTTGGTAAGTAAAGAGTTAGCCCGGCATCGATTCGCGCGGTTGCACACTTCCCCCGCCCGCCAACTTACGCCGCACTTTCGCGAGCTGCTCGCTTGCCGGATGGGCGCACGCCGTGGCCAATCCGTCTGTGCGTGATCAGTTGTGGTGTCAAATGGGTCGTTAGCTCGTCGTCGCTCCGCTGGGGTAGGGAAAAGCCCTCCCGCGTCACTCCTCTATCGAGCCCACTTCTGGGAGTGGCGAATGGTTCGACAGGAGACAACCATGCCTATCTATTACGCGCTCGGGAATCATCTAATTGCGAAAGATGAACTTGTTGAGAAAGGTGAAGCGCTCAAGCGTTTTCGCGAGGGAAAAGACAGACGATTCGAATTTCGAACGGGCGTGCTTGAGAGTAAACGAGACATCGCTACCTTTTCCATGCTCAGCCGAGGCAATCAACCATTCATCGAAATTGGTCTTGGCAAGCCTCTCACCATCTGGATCTCGTCCGTCTACCCAGCTGATCTGCCGCCGAAAGGCCTGTTCGGCGGGGGTCGCGGCGCCTTGGTCAGCTCAGCCGTTAAGAGCTGGCAAAGCTTCGACATGAAGCCACGCGCTCTCAATATTCTAAAACAGGCGGTCAAGCGTCGTGTCGCAATTCCTCGGCCAGCGGCGACCGAAGAAGGTACTCCAGTAGTGTTCTATTCGCCGGCGCTTGTGGACCGAAGTCTCACGCTGACGGTCGAAATGGCGTTCGATAACGTCGATGAGGCCTTTTTCGCGGCCGTCGGAGGTATTTTCGGCAGTGCCGCTGGTCTGCCGGTATTCGTCTCGGCAGCACCCTATTTACTTGCTGCCAGTCAGTTGTTCAAGATCGGCGGGAAAATCGGCAACAGTCTTTTTGACAGCCGCGCAGAGTTTCAGGCGACCGAAACAATAAACATTGATCTGCCTGGCCCGGATCTCACGGCAGCGGGCTTCGCTCTTCTGACGCGCTCGGAAATGGATGAGAAGACCCTTGCGGAACTATATATACCAGCAACCGGCGAAGTGCTCAACAAGGTCACAAACGCGCCATACGACGGCAACATCCCATACGTGGTCGTCGCTCTGGATGGCCGAGCTGATGCGTCACTTATCGATTTCAAGGCCACGGCAGCAAGTGCCGCGTTACTTCAACAGTTCTACAACATTCGCGAAGATGGGCAAACGACAGCCGATATCCTGGTCGATGCGATGAAATTTTATAATGACTTTAGATATCGTGAAGAGGCAGGCAAAGTTAAGGAACAGATCGATAAGGCCGATACCGACGAAGAGAAGAAGAAGCTGGAGGAGCGATACAAGGCGCTCGTGAAGAACATCCAATCCAAAGAGTTTCAGCCATAGTGGTAAACGCGTGGGCTAACTCGCCCGTACGGCCGGGAACATGGGTGACAAAACAGACCGGGCACATAGGTTACACCTTGCGCATGTTTGTCGACGATACGACGACGGAAGTTTGAGGTGTTGACGATGTCAATCCGCGGAGCGTCAGCAACTGGTTCAAGTCGCACGACAGGCTCTGTCGCCACGAGGGTTCGATCTTCGATCACGTGGGTGGTCAACCGACGATGCGTCGTGGCTCCGCGACATCGACGAGCGATCGGTGTCAGCCATAGAACCTCATCTCGCGCTCGTCGAAGCGAGCGAGCAGCACCGGTCCGTAGTACACCGACCAGATGCCGTCGTCGATCTCCTCGAGGCCGACGTATTCACCACGCAGCGTCTTGCTCGTGAAGATGCGATCGTTCTTCCAACGCATCATCCCGTTGTGCTCGACTTTGCGGGTCTCCAGATGCCCGGCATATTCGATCGGCGGGAGCGCTTCCGGGTATGGTCGCGGTGACGGACGATAGATCGTCACCGGTCGCTTTTGGCCGAGGGTCTCGTGCGGGCGCTCGTCGTTGTAGATGTGGCGGAACTCGTCAAAGCGCTTT